>ERZ773043.1057-NODE-1057-length-15971-cov-3.915557_pt1 | contig 15971 bp, 13 predicted proteins | sample MGYA00580636_ERZ773043 | MGnify/ENA primary metagenome ERZ773043 (study PRJEB29015, sample SAMEA2737992) | human oral metagenome | biome: human oral; feature: human-associated habitat; material: dental | place: China | collected 2065 ... | reverse complement strand
AGAGGAATACTCGCGATAAGGCGAAGGGCTTGTGTATCTCTTCGGAGAGGTATATCGTGGAGCCGGGCAGGCGATACCTTAGCACTCTACTATGGAGAGAGTTTGCGCAATCAATGATTGGGGCACTCTATATAGCGAAGAGATTAGCTACTTTTGTGGGCGTAATCACACTCCCTCCTTGAGAAAATCATGACCTCTGACACCACCCCGCTCAGCCCCCTGCGTAAGGGGATCGCTGGCGCCCAGTACCTATTCGTTGCCTTCGGAGCCACAGTCCTCGTACCTATCCTCGTCGGGCTCGACCCGTCGACCGCCCTCTTCTCGGCTGGTATCGGCACCCTCCTCTTCCACCTCGTGACCAAGGGCAAGGTACCTATCTTCCTCGGTAGTAGCTTCGCCTTCATCGCACCGATCATCAAAGCCACAGAGCTCTACGGACTCAGCGGCGCGCTCTTCGGCTGTATCGGAGTGAGTGCCGTGTACTTCGTGATGTCGCTCCTGATCCGTCTCTTCGGCCTGCGCTTCATCTCCCGTCTCTTCCCTCCGGTCGTCATCGGCCCCATCATCATGCTCATCGGGCTCTCCCTCTCGGACTCCGCCGTGAAGATGGCCTCGACGAACTGGCCCCTGGCGGTCATCTCGCTCGCTACGGCGATCATCGTCACACTCTACGGCCGAGGGATCACGAAGCTCATCCCCATCTTCCTCGGTATCGTCGTGGGCTATATCGCTGACCTCATCTTCTTCGAGGTCGATCTAAGGCCCATCGCCGAGGCCTCTTGGCTGAGCCTCCCTAAGATCACGCTCCCCGAGAACTTCTCCTTTGCCCCCATCCTCTTCATGATCCCCGTGGCCATCGCCCCCGTCATTGAGCATATCGGTGACGTGTATGTGGTGAACAATGTCGCAGGGAAGAACTTCGTCAAGGACCCCGGCCTACACCGCACGATGCTCGGCGACGGTATCGCCTGTCTCTTCGCCTCACTTGTCGGGGGGTCTCCTGTGACAACTTACTCTGAGGTCACGGGCGCCATGTCACTGACGAAGGTCACCGACCCGCTGGTCTTCCGTATCGCAGCCGTCACGGGTGTGCTCTTCTCCCTCATCGGGAAGGTCAGCGCCCTCCTGCGCAGTATCGACCAGGCTATCCTCGGTGGGATCATGCTCCTGCTCTTCGGCACGATCGCTGGCGCAGGGATCTCGAGCCTCCTGCATAGCCGTGTGAACCTCGCCTCGTCGCGCAACGTGGTCATCATCTCCGTCACCCTCACCACGGGTATCGGGGGTGCCGCACTCTCCTTCGGCAACTTCTCCCTCTCGGGTATCGGGCTCTCGGCTGTCATCGCCGTCCTGCTGAACCTCCTACTCCCCGAGCGTAAGGAGGATCGCGAGGAGCCTACTACGAAGCACTAACTTAACTCTCACAATAATCCATCCATGCGACAGCTTTATCGTATCGCGCTTGTACTCCTCCTGACTACCCTCGGAGCACAAGCACAAAACATTCAGCTCCACTACGACTTCGGGCGCCAGCTCTACAGCAAGGACCAGCCCGATCGCCCCAAGCTCACCACGACCGTGGAGCTCTTCCACCCCGATAGCTGGGGGAATACCTTCTTCTTCGTCGATATGAACTATCAGCGCGAGGGCATCACCTCAGCCTACTGGGAGATCTCTCGTGAGTTCAGCCTCGGCAAGCTCCCTCTGGCCCTACACATCGAGTACGACGGCGGGCTAAGCAACCAGTTCTCCTATAAGAATGCCTACCTCGCAGGTCTGACCTACGCGTGGAACCAAGCAGACTATCAGGCCGGCTTCACCTTCACACCGATGTATAAGTATCTGGCACGTCAGGATAGACCCCACTCCTTCCAGCTGACGAGTACGTGGTATCTGCATATGGCGGGTGGTAAGCTCTCCTTCCTGGGCTTCGCTGATCTCTGGGGCGACCGTCATCTCGTCACGGGCAAGAACAATATCATCTTCATCACCGAGCCGCAGCTTTGGGTGAACCTGAATAAGTTCGAGGGTATCAACCCCAAGTTCAACCTCAGCATCGGCACCGAATGGGAGATCAGCAGCAACTTCGCTGTACTGGACAAGACCGTCGTGAACCCCACGCTGGCCATCAAGTGGACCTTCTAAGCACCCGCACACTCTAATGCAAGCACTCTATCGTCTTGTGGGCTTTGACCCCACGAAGTACAAGCTCCGCACCGAGCTTCTGGCAGGCCTGACGACCTTCCTCACGATGAGCTATATCCTTGCGGTCAATCCCGACATCCTCAGCACTGCAGGTATGGACAAGGGCGCCGTCTTCACCGCTACCGCCCTGGCATCGGCCGTCGGTACGCTCCTCATCGCCTTCTTAGCTAAGCTGCCCTTCGCCCAGGCTCCCAGCATGGGTATCAATGCCTTCTTCGCCTTCACCCTCGTCATGGGTATGGGCTACAGCTGGCAGGCTGGTCTGGCAGCCGTCTTCGTCGAAGGAGTCATCTTCATCCTGCTCACCGCCTTCAACATCCGCGAGCAGATCGTCCGCTGTATCCCGAAGAATCTCCGCTTCGCTATCTCGGCAGGTATCGGCTTCTTCATCGCCTTCATCGGGCTGAAGAATGCAGGGGTCATCGTCGCCAACGAAGCGACCTTCGTAGCCCTCGGTCCCTTCACCCCTACGGCTATCCTCGCCGTCATCGGTATCATCCTCAGCGGTGTCCTGATGACACTGCGTGTACGCGGTGCGCTTTTCTACAGCATCGTCCTCTGCACGATCATCGGGATTCCCCTCGGCGTGACACAGATCCCCGATAGCTTCATCCCCGTCTCTCTACCCCGCTCGCTGGCACCTACGTTCCTGCAGTTCGACTTCAAGGCACTGCTCAACATGGATATGGCGCTCACGATCTTCGCTCTGGTCTTCATGGATATCTTCAACACCGTGGGTACACTCATCGGTGCTGCCGCTAAGACTGAGATGATGGACAGTGAAGGCAACGTGAAGAATATCAAGCAGGCGATGATGGCTGACGCTTTGGCCACCTCCTTCGGTGCCGTCTGCGGTACGTCGACCGTGACGACCTTCGTAGAGAGTGGCGCAGGTATCGCCGAGGGCGGCCGCACGGGTATGACCGCACTGTCTACAGCTGTGCTCTTCATCCTCGCACTCTTCCTCTCGCCGCTCTTCCTACTCATCCCCTCCGCTGCGACGACGGGTGCTCTCGTGCTCGTAGGTGTGCTGATGCTGAGCTCTATCCAGGATATCGACCTCATGGATATCTCCGAGGCACTGCCCAGCTTCATCACCGTACTGACGATGGTGCTGACCTACAACATCGCCGAAGGGATGGCCCTCGGGCTCATCTCCTACACGCTGGTCAAGCTCCTCAGCGGCCAGTGGCGCCAGGTCTCCATCACCCTCTACATCGTCTCGACACTCCTCATCCTGCGCTACATCCTCGCTATATAATAATAGTAGAGCGCACTCCGAGTGTCCACAACGAAGAAGGCCCCTCCCTCACGACTGCAACCGGCGTGAGGGAGGGGTCTCGTATTATCTCTACGAGGATACAAGCCCCCTTTTACAAAAGCGTTGTATCTTTGCGTTATTAAATAAATCATTGTTCGTAGAGCCTATACGGCTTCTCCCAAGTATATGCCGCTCGCTGAGATCCACGCTACACGCTACATCCGCGCCTCGATACTTACGCTCCTCCTCTGTCTCGCTCTTGCTCCCCTCGGGATGCAAGCCCAGCGCCTCTTCACCGTCGTCATCGACGCCGGTCACGGGGGGAAGGACTCTGGCACTGTAGGGAATGGTGGCAAGGAAAAGGATATCACCCTCGCAGTAGCCAAGCTCGTCGGCAGCAAGATCCAAGCAGCGCACCCCGAGGTACGTGTACTCTACACGCGTAGCACGGACGTCTTCGTCGGTCTGCAGGCTCGTGCTGACTTTGCGAATAAACAGAAAGCCTCCCTCATGCTCAGCATCCACGTCAACAGCGCACCGTCGAAGGACGTCCACGGTACGGAGACCTATGTGCTGGGGATAGCGAAGTTCGCCAACAACCTCAGCGTGGCGATGCGCGAGAACAAGGCGATGCTCCTGGAGAGCAACTATAAGACGACTTACAAGGGCTTTGACCCGACGTCGACGGAGAGCTATATCATGTTTGACCTCATGCAAGATGCTTACTTCAATAAGAGCATCGAGCTGGCGAACAAGATCCAGCGCCAGTACCGCTCTGCTGGACGCTACAGCCGTGGCGTCCGTCAGGACATCCTCTGGGTACTGAGCCAGTCAGCCATGCCCAGCATCCTCACCGAGATCGGCTTCCTCTCGAATGCCAACGAAGCCGCCTTCATGCTCAGCGAAGCAGGCCAGCAGTCACTCGCCTCGGCCATCGCCGCAGGCTTCAGCTCCTACTACCGCAGCTATCGTGGCAAGAGCACGAAGACCCAGGACAGCAAGGAGGCCGATAGCACCGAGACGAAGAAGGAAGAGACCGCTACTGTTAGCGACGAGACCGCTGAAGAGCCTACCGTAGACAAGGACACCAGTGCCCGCGCAGAGGTCGAGCGTGCGATGAACAAGAGTCGTGAGCGTAGCAAGGACAAGGAGAAGACCAAGAAGGAGAGTGAAGCGAAAAGCTCCGACTCGGAGATCACGTACCGCGTCCAGTTCCTCTCCAGCCCCGATAAGATCGACACGAAGGATGCGCGCTTCCGCAAGCTACCCACCGCAGTAGAGCGAGTGAAGGTCGGGCGCGCGTACATCTATCTACTCGCTCCCACGAGCTCGAAGGCCGAAGCGCAGAAGCAGCTCCGCGCCCTCCCCCGCACCTACCGCGATGCCTACATCGCACGCTACCGAGGCAAGACACGCCTCTAAACGAACCCACACACTCGACATCTATAGAAATAAGATACATATGAAGATAAAGAAAGAGGTACAGATCGGCCTGCTGGCCATCGTCGCTGTTGCCCTCGGCTACATCGGGGTCAACTTCCTCAAGGGCATCGAAGTCTTTAAGAAGACCTCGATCTATTATGCCCACTTCGACAACCTCAGCGGCATCTCCGCAGCAGCTCCCGTCGAAGCCAGCGGCTTCAAGGTGGGCAACGTGCGCTCGGTAGCCTTCGACTACAGCCGTGGCTATGGCGCTACGCTCGAGCTGGCGCTCGATGACGATATGCGCATCCCCGTAGGGAGTCAGCTGAAGATCAAGTCGAATCCCCTGGGGAGCGCTGAGCTTGTGCTCGTCATCAATCCCCAGAGCCAGACCTACCTCAGTGAGGGGGACACCATCGCCAGCCAAGATGCAGGCGACGGACTCCTATCCTCCGTCTCTGAGAAGATCCTCCCCGCTATCGCAGGGATGATGCCCACGATCACCAACACGCTGGAGCGCCTGAACGCCCTGCTCAACGACAAGAGCATCGACAGCATGCTCTATGGGCTGAGTGCCTCTACACAGCAGTTGCACGGCATGATGGCTGGGCTGAACCGCACGAGCCGCGGCCTTGGCCCCGTCCTCGACAACGTCGGGCACATGAGCTCGAACCTTGCGAACTTCTCCGGTCAGCTATCCTCAATGCGCCTTGACTCGCTGATGCTCAGCCTTCAGCAGACGACGGCTCAGCTCCAGATGGTATCTCAGCAGCTTCGTGCTAAGGACAATACCGCAGGGCTTCTCCTCAACGACCCTTCACTCTACAACCGCCTCGACAGCCTCGTAGGCAGTGCAGACCGTCTCATGCGTGACCTACAGGAGAACCCCAAGCGCTACGTGCACTTCTCCATATTCTAAGCCCACACGACCGACACGATTACCATGGAGCGTCTACTCATCACCGGAGCCTCTGGCTTCATCGGCAGCCATCTCGTCCGCCAAGCCCTCGAAGCGGGCTACGAGGTATGGGCCGCTGTACGTAAGGACAGTGACAAGACCCGCCTTGAGAATCAAGGGGTCAAGCTGCTTGAAGTCGACTACTATGATGAGGAACAGCTCTTCGGCGCACTCGACTCGGTCCGTCCCTTAGAGGAAGGCGGCCCCCAGTGGGACTACGTCATCCACAATGCGGGCATCACGAAGACCGCCCGCCTGGAGGAGTTCACAGAGGTCAATGCCGAGCATACGCGCCGACTACTCCATGCACTCAGCCGTCTCTCGGAGCAGCCCAAGCGCTTCGTCCTGATGAGTAGCCTCAGTAGCTACGGTAATGTAGCAGGCCCCGACGAAGCCCTGCATGCCGAGCTCCCTCAGAAGCCCAACACCCGCTACGGCCGTAGTAAGTGCCTCGCAGAGCACTACACCGAGCAGTCGGGTCTTCCCTTCACGATCCTACTCCCTACAGGCGTCTATGGCCCTGGGGACAAGGATTACCTCATCGCTCTGCAAAGCATCGCCCGAGGAATCAATGCGATGTCTGGCCTGCGTAAGCAATATCTGACCTTCGTCTATGGCGGGGATGTTGCCCGTGCCGCCCTCTTTGTATTGCGCGATGAGCGTGCCCGCGGCCAGCGCTATATCGTAGCCGACGGCGACACCTATACCGACCGAGAGTTCGGTCATCTGGCCCAGCGTCTGCTGGGTCGCAAGCACGTATTCCATATACGCATCCCCCTGCCACTGGTGCGTCTCACCTGCCTCTTCGGTTCGCTGCGAGCAGCCATCACGGGGCAGACGACGCCTCTCAATCGGGACAAGTACCCGATCCTCGCACAGCGCAACTGGCGCTGCGATCCCTCACCACTCTTCGCTCTGGGCTTCACCCCAAGCAAGAACCTTGAGGAAGGGCTTCGCGAGACCATCGCCGACGGGCGCTCCCGCGGTCTCCTCCCTTAGTCACCGCCCCCGCATAGCCTGCTCCTCTCAAGAGCTGGCAAACATTGCTCACTTTTTAATTGTGGGAATGGGGGCTTTTGTGTATCTTTGCGCAGATTTTTACGCATAGTTTAAGAGTCACCCATGCATACCGACCAGTACAAGATCAATCTACGGAGTCTCCCGGAGGGCGATCACGAGTACACCTGGCTCCTCGAGGACAGCTACTTCGAGCGCCTATCGGAGGGTAGCGTACACGGCGGTGAGGTCGATGTCGACCTACGCCTGCGCCGTACGGGAGACGTCTTTAGCTTAGACCTCTACTATGAGGGCTACGTGGTGGTCGACTGTGATCGCTGCCTTGACCCAGTAGATATAGATGTAGAGTCCGAGCGCGAGCTTATAGTCAAGTTCGGCAGTGAAGCCCTTGAGGAGAAGGACGAGATCCTCGTCGTCTCTGAGCAAGATGGGGTGCTCGACCTGGAGTGGGTCCTCTATGAGGATATCATCCTGAGCCTTCCCCTACAGCGAATGCATCTCGAGGGCGAGTGCAACGAGGAGATGATGTCGGCCTATGCCCGCATCTCTACCGACGAAGTGCGCGACGAAGCCGAAGGCCCCGCCCCCACCCTCGATGATGAGGGGATCGACGAGCGCTGGGCTGCACTCAAGGCTCTCAAGCGAGATTAGTAATTAAAACAAAATAAGATTTATGGCACATCCTAAAAGAAGACAGTCCAAGACCCGTACCGCTAAGCGCCGTACTCATGATAAGGCAGCTATGCCTACTCTCGCAAAGTGCGCTAACTGCGGTGCATGGCACATCTACCACACGGTATGTGGTGAGTGCGGTTACTACCGCGGTAAGCTCGCCATCGAGCAGGCTTAGTAGCTCCACTTAGCCAACACAAAGAAAAGCCCCAAGGTATCCCCTTTGGGGCTTTTTTTGTAACTTCGTGACCGACAAACTAAGGCGATTGAATTTAATCTACATCAGTATATCCAACTACCTATGAGTATCATCAATGCAGCTATCACGGCTGTCGGAGGGTATCTCCCTGAAGATAAGATAACCAATGCCGACCTCGAGAAGATGGTCGACACCAACAACGAGTGGATCATGACCCGTGTCGGGATCCGCGAGCGTCGTATCCTCAAGGACCCCACGAAGGGTGCTTCCTTCCTCGGCATCGAAGCCGTCAAGGACCTCTTCTCCCGCAACAACATCGACCCCGCCACCATCGACGGGATCATCGTGACTACGAATACGGCTGACTACCACTTCCCCACGACGGCTTCTATCGTAGCCTTCGAGACGGGCTGTGTCAACGCCTTTACCTTCGACATGCAGGCTGCTTGCCCCGGCTTCATCTACGCTCTCGAAGCTGGAGCTAACTACATCCGCTCGGGCCGCTATAAGCGCATCATCGTGCTTGCCACTGAGAAGATGACCGCCATCACCGACTACACCGACCGCGCTACGTGCCCTCTCTTCGGCGACGGCGCTGCTTGCGTACTCCTCGAGCCTACTGAGGAGAACGAAGGTGTACTCGACTCTTACTTCCGCACGGATGGTACGGGCCGCACCAACCTCATTATGAAGTCCGGTGGCTCGGCCAGCCCTGCCTCCCACGAGACGGTTGATCGCCGTGAGCACTTCGTCTACCAGGAGGGTGCTGCTGTCTTCAAGCAGGCTGTCAAGGGCATGTCCTCCAGCTGCCGCACCATCATGGAGCGCAACGGGCTGAGCTATGATGACATCGCTTGGGTAGTCCCCCACCAGGCTAACCTCCGCATCATCGATGCTGTAGCGCGTGAGATGCAGGTACCTATGGATCGCGTGATGATCAACATCGAGTACCGAGGCAACACCAGCTCGGCTACGATCCCCCTCTGCATCTGGGAGTTCGAGAAGCAGCTCAAAAAGGGTGACAACCTCATCCTCACGTCCTTCGGCGCAGGCTTCACCTGGGGTGCAGTCTACGTCAAGTGGGCTTACGATCCCAAGAACTAATCTCCCCATACGACAGACCTTGCCTGCCACTCTTCCCTTCGCTGGGAGAGGACGGGCAAGGTCTTTTATTCCTATCCCTCCACACTCCGGACGATGGAAGACAAGCAAGAAGTCACGCACCGCTCGGGCTTCGTCAATATCGTGGGCAACCCCAACGTAGGGAAGTCCACCCTGATGAACCTCCTGGTCGGCGAGCGCGTATCGATCATCACCTCCAAGGCCCAGACGACGCGTCACCGCATCATGGGCATCGTCAATACCCCCGAGCTGCAGATCGTCTACAGCGATACCCCTGGGGTACTGCGCCCGAACTACAAGCTCCAGGAGAGCATGCTCGAGTTCTCCGAGTCGGCTCTCGGTGATGCTGACGTCCTACTCTACGTCACCGACACGGTCGAGACGGCCGATAAGAATGAGTTCTTCCTCGAGCGCGTCCGTGGTGTCAAGTGCCCCGTACTCCTCCTTATTAATAAGGTAGACCTCACGACCCAGGACAAGCTCGTAGAGCTCGTAGAGCGCTGGCACAAGGAGCTTCCTCAGGCGGAGATCATCCCCATCTCAGCGCTCAACAACTTCAATGTCCAGCCCTTGAAGAAGCGCATCGAGAGCCTCATCCCCCCCTCTCCTCCCTACTTCGAGAAGGATGCACTGACCGACCGCCCCGCGCGCTTCTTCGTCACCGAGATCATCCGTGAGAAGGTCCTCCTCTACTATAAGAAGGAGATCCCCTACTCCGTCGAAGTCGTTGTCGAATCCTTCAAGGAAGAGGACGAGCGCATCCACATCCAGGCCCTCATCGTCGTCGAGCGCGACAGCCAGAAGGGCATCATCATCGGCCACCGCGGTGTCGCCATCAAGAAGGTCGGCACGATGGCACGTCGCGACATGGAGCGATTCTTCGAGAAGAAGATCTTCCTCGAGCTCTTTGTCAAGGTAGAGAAGGACTGGCGCAATCGCGACAAGATCCTCCGCGCCTACGGCTACCGCCTCGACTAAGAGCGGTAAGCCTCACCCACCAATCACATCATCAGATATGAGTCATTTAGTAGCAATAGTAGGGCGCCCCAACGTAGGGAAGTCCACCCTCTTCAACCGCTTGACGCAGACCCGTGGGGCCATCGTCAGCGAAGAGGCAGGTACGACCCGTGACCGCCAGTACGGCAAGGTATCATGGCTCGACCGCGAGTTCTCCATCGTCGACACCGGCGGTTGGGTAGTAGGTAGCGAAGATATCTTCGAAGGCGAGATCAACAAGCAAGTAGAGATCGCTATGGAGGAAGCCGATGTCATCCTCTTCGTCGTCGACGTCGAGAGCGGTATCACCGACCTTGACGATGAGGTCGCAGCCAAGCTCCGCCGCACGAAGAAGCCCGTCCTCCTTGTGGCGAACAAGGCGGACAACTTTGCCCAGCACTATGAGGCAGCTGAGTTCTACAGCTTCGGGCTCGGTGATCCTATGCCTATCTCCGCAGTCAGCGGTAGCGGTACGGGTGACCTCCTCGATGCCATCACGAAGAACCTCCCCGAAGGCGAATACGTCGACGAGACCCTCGATGCTCCACGTATCGCTATCGTCGGCCGACCCAACGCGGGTAAGTCTTCGCTGGTCAATGCCTTCATCGGCGAGGAGCGCAACATCGTCACCAACGTAGCAGGCACCACGCGCGACTCGATCTACACGCACTACACGAAGTTCGGCATGAACTTCTACCTCGTCGATACGGCTGGTATCCGCAAGCGTGGCAAGGTCAACGAAGATCTCGAGTACTACTCGGTCATTCGCTCCATCCGCGCTATCGAGAACTCCGACGTCTGTATCCTTATGCTCGACGCCACCCGCGGTATCGAGAGCCAGGACCTCAACATCTTCTCCCTCATCCAGAAGAATAGCAAGGGGCTCATCGTCTGCGTGAATAAGTGGGACCTCGTCGAGGACAAGAGCAATGCCGTCATCAAGACCTTTGAGAACGCTATCCGCGAGCGTCTGGCTCCCTTCACCGACTTCCCCATCATCTTCATCTCGGCCCTGACGAAGCAGCGTATCTTCAAGGTCCTCGAGGAAGTCCAGCAGGTCTACGAGCGTCGCAGCAAGCACATCCCCACCTCGAAGCTCAACGAGGTCATGCTTCCCATCATCGAAGCCACACCTCCTCCTGCCACCAAGGGCAAGTACATCAAGATAAAGTACGTCATGCAGCTCCCCACGGCGGTGCCCAGCTTCGCCTTCTTCGCGAACCTCCCCCAGTGGGTCAAGGAGCCTTATCGCCGCTTCCTCGAGAATCAGATCCGTGCGCACTGGGACTTCTCCGGTACGCCCATCAACATCTTCATTCGCGAGAAGTAGCCCATCCTTCTCCCCATCCCAACGAAGCGCCCCAGCCGGTAGTCCTGCTACCGACTGGGGCGCTTACTTTTCCCCTCCTCCCGCACCTCGCTCCGCAAAGCACTATAAGAGGGTGGTACAAACCACTACTGGTCACCGCTCCGACCACTACTGGTTCATAGTGCAAACCACTACTGGTTCGCTCACGGACCGGTAGTGGTTCACCTGCGATCCAATACTACTCTACATCCTATCGTATGTGCAATAACACAATCTCCACCCCCTGACCAACAAGTATCTAAACCAAGACGTCATAGCCCAAGGCTATGATCGGAGAGACACTCGTCATACATTTTTAAGCGGACACACTTACCCAAGAGATACTAAAAAGAGGACATTCCTTTTATTCGACTCCTATCAAAAAAGAGTCCTACTTTAGCAATAAAGATTAAATCAATACCTTTGATAAGACATCCTTCGTTACAACAGAATTAGCTAGCCACAAGTAATCGAACTACACAAACTATGCTGCAAGCACAAAACACTACGTCCGAAGCAGGAGAGCTGCCACTGAAGAATGTACGTGACCTCCTTGGAAAGAACTATTACATACCCAACTATCAGAGAGGATACCGTTGGGGAAAAGATGAAGTAACTAAGCTCTTAGATGATATTTGGGACTTCGCCAGCCATGGGAAGTCTGAATTCTATTGCTTACAACCCCTTATCATCCTGCCACAAGAACCAAGTGATACAGAGAAAACGAAACTCTATGAGGTACTCGATGGTCAGCAGAGATTGACTACGCTTAATCTCATCGTACACTATATCAATGAGCATTTCTGTAGAAGTGAGAAGTATCCAGAGATGTATCTACACTATCAGACCCGCCCTGAGAGTAGTAAGGCTTTTTCCTCAATTCGTATTGGAGAGGATGGTCAGGTACGGATGGAAGATGGGGTAAAACCTAGTATTGACTTTTGGCACATCAAGCATGCCTATGGGCATATCCATAGCTGGTTTAGCGAAAAGGAAGAGGATGACCGATTTAATGATAATACCTTCCAAGATGTCTTCCTTGATCAGGTGAAAGTCATTTGGTACGAGATAGACAGGGGCGAAGATCCTATAAAGGTCTTTGAGCGTAATAATATAGGTAAGATACCGTTAGCTGATGCAGAGCTCATCAAGGCCTTTATACTCAAAGGAGATAATAGAGCTGATAATAATCATCTGCGCCGACAGCTAGAGATAGCACGAGAGTGGGATGAGATAGAGCAGGGACTACGTAATCCCAATCTGTGGGCATTTATCTTTGGTAATAAGCCTATGCCTGATATCTGTATCGGACAACTCTTTGTCGTAGCACTAGGCTTTGAAGACGAGAAGAAGCCCAAGATCTATGATATAGTAGAGAGAAAGCTTGAGGAGGAAAAGGATTATCTCGAGGGTTTGTGGCAGCGTGTGAAGGATCTATATAGTATGATTATAGATTGGTACCACGACCATAAGACCTATCACTACATCGGCTATCTCACTCAGATGGGCGTAAAGGTACAGAGTATATGTACCTTAATAAGTGAGGATGATACGAAGGCTCAGTTCATCAATAAGCTCCGCAGCAAGATTAGTGAGGGTGAGATTCGAAAGCTCCATTACTCTCAAGAAGATGGCTTTTACAAGAAAAGCAAAGAAGAGAAAAGCAAAGAGCTATATGGTGGTAAAGAGGTGCGTTCGCTACTCCTGCTCTACAACATAGAGCTGTGCCTACGTGAAGGTAGTACTGAGCGATTCCCATTTGAGACCCTTCAGATCGGAGGTGAGAAACGCATCATATGGGATATAGAGCATATTGACTCTCAGACTCCGAGAGAAATGCAGTCTAAGAAAGAACAGAATCAATGGCTTGAGGCTACAAGAGAAGCTCTCAGATCTGAGATTGATCAGGAGTTAGGAGACCGGATAAGGAACTATATCGCTCAAGAATCAAATCAGCAAGAGAACTTCGAAGAGCTTAGAGAACGGCTACAAGACCTTGCTGGAGAAAAAGAAGATAGCTACAGCCAGTCTATTGGCAACCTAGCCCTCCTAGATGCGGGGACGAATCGAAGTTATGGTAATAGTCTCTTTATAAACAAGAGAGCAGAGCTTCAGAAGCGAGAGCAGCAGGGACAGTTCATTCCCCAGGGCACAAAGATTGCCTTTATGAAGTATTTCTCTGGAAGCAGACCTACACTTGATAAGTGGGGTACAGAGGATAAGCGGGCACATGAAGCCTATATATATGCTCTACTCAAAGAACACTACTTCAAGAACAAATAATATGATAGCCAATCATTCCCTACGAGAGTTTCTCTCTATATACACAGCTATAGAGATACCTATACTACAGAGAGACTATGCCCAAGGGCGGTTAGATTCCCAGACAAAGAAGATAAATAGTAAAGGGGAGAATTTCATAAAAGTCCTCTTCTCTGCCATGCGTGAGGGGAAAGGGCTTCGTATGGATATCATATATGGCTCGATAGAAACCAGGGATGGTGATCATCCAGAGGAAAAAACCTTCATTCCTCTAGATGGACAGCAGCGCCTGACCACGCTGTGGCTATTGTATTGGTATCTCTCTCAGTGGGAGGAGAGGAGCGAAGAGATTGCCTCCTTGCTCCAGCGATTCACTTATGCTACACGTAGTACAGCACGAGACTTCTGCCAGCGCCTTTGTTCCTTGAGACTGACGAGGGATGAATTAGCTAATCCCTCGGAGTATTTCTCCGAGAAGATGTGGTTTACGAGCAAGTACAGCTATGACCCTACGATACAGGCCATGCTCAATATGCTCAACGCCATAGCTAAGGAGCAACATAAACAACCCGTATACTTCGATCTGCTGGAGAGCTTGCAGTTCCGTAGCTTTGATATTGGTGCTTATGAGCTGACTGATGAGCTATATATCAAGATGAACCGCCGTGGAAAGCAACTGGAGAGTATAGAGAATCTTAAGGCCGACTTTGTGGGCTACCTCAAGGAAATAGGGCATGACTTTAGCAAGCCCGATAGCTATGACCGTAAGCTTGATCATGAGTGGGCTGATATGGCTTGGGGACATCGAGAATGATGGGTTTGATATCCGATATCTACGACTCTTCAATAGATACTTCTACAACCTATGGATCATAGATAATCCTGCTGGGGAGAGGGAGAAAAGTTCAACTCCAGATGAGCTGAATTTACACTTCACAGGGACGGACTATCGAGGCTTTGAGGCTTATCAGGCTATACTCTCTATTGAGAAAGGTCGTCTAGAGCGCATGGCACGTTTCTTCAACTTCTTGGCTAGTGATCGAGGTATTATGTACAGCGACTATCTCCGTGACCCATGGAGAGATAAGAATAGGGAACAGGATTCAGCCTATCCCTATCTGCTAGATGTAGTGAGACTCTCCATGCTCGATCGAATAGCTCTCTATGCTCTGATGCTCTATGTAGATAATGCATTGGATGAAGATCTCCAGAGCTCCGAGCACTATCAATCATGGATGAGGGTCGTATGGAATCTGATTGCAGACCCTAACCTACGTAACTACCAGGCTCAGAGACGCTATATGCTTCTACTTGCTCAACTCGCTCCTCATAGCACGACTATAGAGAGTTTCCTTGTCAGTACTGATATAGAGAAGATAGGCATTAGTTCGACTGGAGATGAAAAAGCCCGATTAAAGCTGGAGCAGGATAAGTTATGCTACATAGGGCGCTATCCTAATCGTCGAGAGGCCTTACTTAGAGCTGAGCGTATCCCTTGTTTGCAGGGACAGGTAGGATTCTTACTTGGAATAGAGGGGGATGATGATCATTTCTCAAAGATTGTAGAGCTTACAGAAAAGAATATTAGGGCAGATTGGGCTTGGGGGGCTAAGTATTTATGGCCCGCTCTAATTAGTCTTCTAGAAAAGCCTCTCTTTGATCTATCCTATGAGGGTAAGTTTGATTACCTATCTCATAAGGAACATGGCTCTGGTATACATTGGCGACTGCAGAATCTCCTTAATCGTCCTCATATTACTAAGGTCCTACTAAGTCTCTTTGAACGATGCCTACAGGGTAAAGGTAGAGAGTTTACAAAAGTCTGTGAGGAACTCCGCCAATCCTATGAGTATGATGAGAAGATACCTTGGCACTATCCTCTTGTCAATAGTGATATCTTACTCGAAGCCGAGCATGGACGTATCTACAATCGCTACTGGGGTGAAGGTATTTGCCTACAGAAGAGTTGGAAGGTGACGGAAAATGAAAGGTGTGGATATTGGCGCTTAACCGAAAGGAAGCCAAAACCGAGGACTAAATAGGATGTCTTTATATAAACCTCGTTTTTATGGGTAAGGACAATGCCAGTCTATAGACCGTTCAAACTCCGCCTTTAAGAGGATAAGTCTAAACAACATAATTTATAGCGAGGGGTGGACCACTATTGGTTCACCCCTCGCTACGTATTCCTTATCCCCACACTTACGCAAGTTTCGACATAACGCTCTCATGGCACAACAGACCTTGGTGGAATCTTTCTCTATTTTGAGACTGTTGCATAGAGTCCTGCCCGCTATTTAGAGCGCCAAGGCATCACGCACCCAGCTCCCCGATAGGCCTCTCCGAAGAGACACGCACGCCCTTCGCCTTATCGCGAGTATTCCTCTTGTCCAGCGGAGGGAAAAGCATCGTTCTCGTGAAGAAAAAAGCAGCTTCACATAGTGGTTTTTCTCTATCTATGTACGTAGTCTTAAAGACCAGGCACGTAAATCCAAATATCCACGTACGT
>ERZ773043.1048-NODE-1048-length-16053-cov-4.652957_pt1 | contig 16053 bp, 15 predicted proteins | sample MGYA00580636_ERZ773043 | MGnify/ENA primary metagenome ERZ773043 (study PRJEB29015, sample SAMEA2737992) | human oral metagenome | biome: human oral; feature: human-associated habitat; material: dental | place: China | collected 2065 ... | reverse complement strand
TTTTAGTAAGTGCATATGCACTTACTGTGCTTGCTCATAGTCTATCATGTGCATAAAAGCTATAAATATATTGCATTAAAATATAAAATTTATTATAATATAGCCATAAAAGATAAGAAAAGGGGGGTAGGAAAGATGGGGTATAAATAGTAGTAGTCTTTAGTGCTCAAAAAGATATATAATGTATAAGAACTTGTGAAACAGGATGCAATATAATTATTACATAAGAATAAGAGGAAAAATATGTTTAAAATTGCTATTTGTGATGATGTAAAAGCTATATGCGATGAACTCAAGTATGTTATTTTAAATGTAGAAAAAAATATAGTACATGAGGAGATAGATGTCAATATATTTTACAGTGGAGATTCTTTAATAACAGAACTTAGAGAGGGACATAAATATGATTTGATTTTTTTGGATATTGAACTTGGCAGTAAAATAAATGGAATTAATGTTGGTCATGTAATACGGAATGAAATGGATGATTATATTACACAAATCGTATATATTTCATCCAAGAGTACTTATGATAGACAATTATTTGATGTACAGCCTTTGCATTTTCTTCAAAAGCCTCTTGAACATAAAAGGATTATTCAAGATATTAAGCTTGCGGTTAAACTTTCAGAAAAAGGTAATAAACTTTTTGAATTTAAAAGTTTCAGGAGTGTGATGAAAGTTCCATATAGGGATATACTATATTTTGAAAGTAGGGGCAGAGAAATTGATTTGGTCTGTTATAAGGAAAAACATACTTTTTATGATAGTATACAAAATCTTATAAGGATACTTCCAGATTTTTTTATATACCCACATAGAAGTTATCTTGTGAATTATGAACTTGTAACATGTTTTAAATTTGAGGAATTGATAATGTCAAATGGTGATATAATTCCTATAAGCAGGAATAAAAGAAATGAAATAAGAGATTTGCAAGCATTATTTGAGAGGAAATTGTTGCTGTAATGAATTTAGTTAATGGTGTAATGTTAATTACCAACATACTTGGAACCTTTTCAATTTTTAAACTGATGACTGTATTTTTTGATAGGAGAAGTACAAATAAGTATGTGGAAATATTTTCTTATATTTTATATTATGCTATAAATTGTATTATTTTTATTGTATGTCCTGTTCCCATAGTGATTTTAACATTTAGTATAATTAGTATTTTTTCTATCACATTTAATTATGAAGATACAATAAAAAGGCGTATAATTGCTACTATATATATTTGTTTAATCATTTTGGCGATTGAAATAGGCTTTATGGCTTTATTTGAATATAAAAAAATATTTATTTTTAAAGTTCAGGAGATACATTCTATATATTCTGTTATATGTGTAAAAGCAATAGTATATACAGTGTCTTTAATACTTTCTGAGAGGAAATTTAATATAAAAAAAATAAAGGATCTTCCTGCTTTATATTGGGTAGGTGTAGTAAGCATACCTCTTGCAAGTTTAATTGTAATGATTTTATTTCTTAATATAACTGTTGGAAATAAACAGATTGAAATATTAGTTGTGCTAATGTCTCTTACTATAATTAATATAGTAAGCTTCCAGCTGTATGATTATATAATTTCCGTAGTTCAAGAAGAAAATAGAAGGTTTGTTTTGCAAAAGCAAAGTGAGGCATATCTACAACAACTGAAGATGGTTCAAGATGATAATCGTAAAATATCATTAATACGTCATGATATAAAAAATCATCTCTTAACGTTAAAATTACTGTATGAAAAAGGAGAATTCGATTCTTGTAAACAATATTTTAATGATTTGCTGTCAAAAATGAAGAAGGCTGAAGGAATATGCAATTCTGGTAATTTAGTAGTAGACAGTATCATAAACTATAAGCTGAGGGATATGAGTGTTTCTTGTATCTTTGTAGATGCTTATGTCCCTAGGGAAATTAATATACCAGATATAGATATAACAACTATACTTGGAAATTTGCTTGATAATTCTATACAAGCATTGAAAGAAATTCAGGGAAAAAAGATACTTAGAATAAATATAAACTATTCAAGAGGTAGAATGATTTTACAAATAGAAAATTCATATGGAAAAATATTGGAAGAAAATGGAAAATTGAAGACTACGAAAAAGGAAAAAGAGGGACATGGAATAGGCTTAGAAAGTATAAAAGAAGTTGTTGAAAGATATAATGGTATTTTACAACTGGACTATAAAGGAGATTTATTTATTGCATTTGTAGTTTTGTTTTGTTAATTAATATAAAAGTGTGATTTTTAGGCAATGAATTTGCTATTAATCACACTTTTTTTTGAAAAAAACATTTCATTACAAATAACCATACATTTCACTACATTTTCGGCAGAAACATCTTTAGTGTTATATAATGTAAATTGTAGATAGGGAATTAAATTAATTCACAATAAAAATGGAGGAAATTTAATATGATAAGAAAAGTATTGATATCTTTGAGCAAGGTTATGGCTGCATGTTCATTTGTATTTGCATTAATAAATGCTAATAGTGTATGTATGTTTATTTATCATCAACCTAAAGTTCCTGATAAAGTGAAGAAGCTTCGTAGGTTCTAAAAATGGAGAAGTGTAGCAAAAAAATTATCAATTATATGCTTAATAATAATATAATTTTAGAACAGGATAAAGAAATTTACCTATTTGGTTTGATATCTATGCTTAGAATTCTTTTGAATATTATAACATTAATATCTATCGGAATTTTATTTGGCATGGTGGGAGAGTGTATAGTATTTGTTATATTTATTATATTGCTTAGGACTTACTCAGGTGGATTTCACTCTGATAATCCTACTATATGCTATTTTATTTCTGTTATAACTGTCATTTTAGCATTGTTGAGCATAAAATTTGAAGTATTAAACATGTATGGTAGCATTGTCTTACTTGTGGCTTCACTAGCTTTAATTTTAAAATATGCGCCGGTTGGAAATAAAAATAAGCCTTTGGAAGAAATTGAGATAAAGGTTTATAGAAGAAGGTTACTTGTAGTCATGGCAGGATTACTGTTTATAAGTATTCTATTAATGTTTTTGAATTTTAAATCTTTACTCATTGCAGGAAATATGGCATTTTTGGTGGATGCATTTATGATTTTCCTTTCTAAAAAAAGAGGAGGATCACATGATGAAATGTAATAAAAAAATATTTTAGTGATATTGTTTCTTTTCATTGGAGGGTTTGCTTATGTGTTTATGGTAGGTAATGGTACAGCTTTTGCAAAAAATGATAAAGAAGGAATGAAGAAATCGCTTAGTATTATTATAGAACAAGTTGCAGTAGAGTTTGCCAGAGTAGATATGGGAAATGGCATAACTGCTGAATATGATAAGTCAGTATATGATGTAAATATCAGAAATACTGACAAAAAAATTGATGTAATGATGAAAGGTAATGGTAGGAGCAATAGTGCTAAACCAATTATTTTATATATTCCTAATCAGCAGTGGTCTGATATAACGTTAGATGTAAAGGACGGATCACTAGAGTGTCACATTTGTGGTTTGTTCTTTGACGATTAGAACATATTCATGTGGATTTCATGTAGAAAATCCAACCACATGTTATTTGATTTCTGTGGTGTTTATTATATTAATGATGCTTAGTATAAAATTTAGGTTATGGAGTGTACAGCTTGCCCTTGTTTTGACAGCATTGTCTGTTGGAATAATTTTAAAGTATGCACCAATAGAACATAAGAACAGACCACTTGAAGAAGATGAAAGGAAAGTTTACAAAACAAGATTAATTAAGGTGATTTGCATGTTAATATTTGCAGATTTTGCCTTTATAAACTATCAGTCAGTCTTGTATGCAACTAGTTTTTCACTCTGTTTGAGCGCAAGAATGATTTTATTTAGCATAAAAACAAAAAGTAAATAAAAAAGTTGATTTTTGAATGATATGTTTTAACTATATTTCAGGTTTTTGTAGAATAAGAATTTTAACTGTTCTATATATTATAGAGAAATAAAGAGGAAGGTTTTATGGAGGAAATTAAATTATCTTTAACTCCTGAGTGGGGGAGAGGAGATGTACAAAGCATAGATTTTATTGTTACTGAAGATTGTAATCTTAGATGTAAATATTGTTATATATGTCACAAAAAGGCGGATAAAGTAATGGATTTTACTACTGCAAAAAAATTCATAGATTATTTCTTTTCTAATAGAGTAACACGAGAAAAGGGAGTAATTTTAGGGTTTATAGGTGGGGAACCATTTTTGGAAGTTGATTTAATCGATAAAATTGTGGATTACTTTAAAATTAAGAGTTTTAAATTGGGAATTGATTGGTGGTGGAATTATAGAATAAGTATTACAACAAATGGATTGAATTACCATACTCCCAAAGTACAAAGATTTATTCGTAAAAATCATGAAAAACTTTCTATAACTATAACAATTGACGGTACAAGAGAAAAACATGATCTGCAGAGGGTATTTCCAGATGGAAGAGGATCATATGATGCTATAGAAAAGAATATTCCCCTGTATTTGTCTCAATTTCCGGGAACAACAAAAGTTACATTTGCAAGTGATGATTTACCAATGTTGAAAGATAGCATTATTCATCTCTGGAAGATGGGAATTTATGATATAAGTGCTAATGTTGTGTTTGAAGATGTTTGGAAAGAGGGGGATGATAAAATTTTTGAAAGTCAACTGAGGCAGTTGGCAGATTATATGATAGAAAATTCTGTTTATGAAAAAAATTTTGTATCATTATTTGACGACTATATTGGTAAACCTCTTACCGAAGAACATATGAACAGAACATCATGTGGAGCTGGGCGGATGCTGGCGATAGGGCCTTCAGGCAATATTTATCCATGCTTAAGATATAAGGACTATTCTTTAGAGAGTGGGAAAGATGAGGTAGTGATAGGGCATGTAGATTCTGGAATTAATTTTGACAAGGTTCTGAGATTTAGGGTATCCACATATCCGATGCAGTGTGATACAGAATGTTTGGAATGTGAAATTGCACTTGGATGTATGTTTTGTCAAGGTCAGTCATATGATGCTGCAGACACAGACACAAATTTTCAAAGATCTAAAAGTATTTGTAAAATGCACAAAGCAAGAGTAAGAGCAAACAATTATTATTTTAATCGTCTATATAATGAAAGAGGAATAAAAAGAAACGATTATAATAATGAATTTAAAAAAATGTACTTTATAACTTCTAGCAATTATGTTGATTTTTGCGAAATACATAATGGCGATAATAAAGATATAGTAATGGATAGGAAGACTTTGATAGATGGCTTGGAGTATTGTGCATATAATTTTTTTAATCCGGTATTTTTGCACTCAAGAGACAATATAGACTATTCATTGTTTGACTATCCAAGCGAATATAAAGTGACTCATATATTGTCGGCAAATTACTATGAAGAAACTAAAAAGTATAAAGATATTATTTATGTGTTTGATGAGGATACGTACGATATGGAAATCGAAAATTTAGAGTGCTGTATATTAAATTTATCTTGGGATAAAATTTGTGATTTATCAAAGATTGTCAAAAAAATATTTGAAAATGTGTATAGAGTAAATTTAAATTTAATCGGAATACCTAAACTGGCTGAGTTGAATTCATATGAGATAGAATTAGAAAAGATAAAAGAATATATATTTGAACTATGGATGAGTAATAGCATTAGAGAATTCAATAAAATAACAGATGTGTTATTTATGAAAAAACAAGAGACTTGTAAGTTTGGAGTTGCGAATTTTTCTATATCTCCAGAGGGGAAATTTTATATATGTCCACATAGTTATAATAATACAGATAATCAGGACACTTCTATAGGAGAATTGTCTTGTGGGATCATAAGAGTGAAAAATCAAAAACTATATAAGTTAGAACATGCTGTATTATGTAACATTTGTCCTGCCAAGCATTGTGTTAGATGTTCAAAGAGAAACAAAGAAGAAACGGGTGAAGTGAATGTTCCACCTAGTGGTAAGTGCAGAGTTTCGTTAATGGAGTATAGTCAGTCTGTAAACTTAGCAGAAAAGATTAAAGAAATTTATCCGGATTTTGAAATGTTGGATATTAAGAAATTCAATTATAAAACTCCATATGAAAAGTATGAAGATATTACTAAATCATCACTTGGATTTCATGTGGTGTGATTGTGTTCTAAAAGTATGAGAGGAGGTCATGTTGATGATTGATAGTGTAAATATAACTGAAGAAGAACTAATTATTTTTGAGAACCTATATGAGAAAAGAGCAGCATTAAATAATTTGATATTAGTGAGTGAAAATAATGAATTGGAAAGGTCAGAAGAATTATATACAAGGTTTCTGAATGAATATCAGAAATTAGAGGGTGATTATAGGAGGTATTGGAATGAAATTTCTAAAAAATATCAGATATATGAGAAGGATGGGTACTATCTAAACTTAGACTTTGCTACCAAAACTATAAGTTTAAGGAAAGAATTGCCAAAAGGTTAAGATTGCCTTGAAAAAAATAAAAAGATAAGTTGATGAAAATGATAAAGAGGTTGAATTTTAGATATATTTTTAAGTTTAAGCTTACACTACTTATATTAGTGGTCATAATAATTTTGGGAATCAGTTTAAATAGCTATTCTCCAATAGTGTATGGCAAGATAATTGATGAAGTAACTCAAGGTGCAGATCATATTTTTAGGATAGAATTGTTATTATTTGGAGTATTAAATCTAGCTATTTTAACTCTTTCATCTTTGGAAAGCATAATGGCAGAGTATTTAATAAATAAAGTTACTATGTACTGCCAAAAAAAGTTATATGGAAATGTAATTAGAGCTAGGTTTTGTGATCTTGAAAATATGGATTTAGGAAGTTTGATATCTAACTTAACAGCTGATATTGCAGAAATAATTGGATTTAATATAAATGCAATTACTACATTGATTTTTATGATAATGAATGTGATATTTCCTTTTGTGTTAATTTTTTTTATAAACAAAAAACTTGCACTAATCACGATGCTTTTTTTACCAATACAGACGTTGGTGTATCTTGTTTTTAAAAAAAAGAAGAAAGAATTTCATATTATTAGTAAAAATTTAGATGATCAATATTATCAATATATTGTTGATAGTGTGGATAACATTCCGAATATTAAACTTTATAAAATTGAAAAATATTTCGAAAGTAAATTTGGGGATATTGCGTTTAAATCATATAATACAACATTTAAAAAAAGTATTCTAAATACTTTAATATCTGGCATTAATGAAATTTCTTTAAATATTTTTTCGCTTATAATTATCTATTGTTCTGCAAGACTAATTTCTTTAAATGAATTTTCTATTGGGGGATTAGTTTCTTTTGGAATATATAGTAACAGGTTATTTGAAGGAATTGATTCTTTGCAAAAATTAAAATTAAATGAACAAGAGATAGATGTATCTGTAGAAAGGCTAAATGCTATTGAGAGTCTTACATTGGATAATTATGAAAGTTCTAAAGTGCTGAGAAAAGTTGATAGAATATTTTTTGAAAAGGTATTTTTTGCCTATGATGCAGGAGAATCCGATGTATTGAAAGGGTTGACATTACAGATAAGTGGAAATGGCTTTTATAGCATTGTTGGAGCTAATGGAAGTGGGAAAACTACAATTTTCAAATTATTAGTTAGATTTTACAGACCTCAAAAAGGAACTATTTTTATGAATGAAAGTTCTTATGAAAAGCTGACTGAAAGAGATATCAGAAGTAAGATAACATATGTTCAAAAGAAAGCATTTATAGTGGAAGGGTCTATTTTAGATAATATCAGATTGGATAAAGATATTTCGGAAGAAAAGATAATAAAAATTTGTGATAAAGTGGGATTGAAAGAATTTATAGATACTTTGCCAAAAGGGCTATATACTCATTTAAGTAGTAATGGACAAGAAGTATCAAGTGGTATACTGCAAAAGTTAAATTTTGCAAGAGCAATACTACACAAATCAGATATTATGATTTTTGATGAGATAAGTTCTGACTTAGATGTAAGTTCTGAAGTCAAGTTATGTCAGATTATGAAGGAGTTAGGAGAAAATAGAATAGTAATATCAATTAGTCACAGAATTAATGCAATATCAATGAGCGACTATATATATTATCTTTCAGATGGGAAAGTGGAAAGTGAGGGTGAATTTAATGAGCTTATCAAGAACAGTAATTCATTTAAAAAGATGCTTTCTTTAGGCTAAAGTGGGTTTAAATTAAGTGAATTTAATGTGTGTCGAATTTCAGATGATATTTTATGTCTGAAATTTAGATAAATATGTTGTTTTATGGAAGCATAGTTCAAGAGAGTAATATAAAAATTGCATCAGTGTATTGTGCTATTAAAATAGGAAAGAGGCTTTTTACTAAGATAGCTATTAATTGTTGAAAATTAGGCTCTTTTATATAGAATTATGCTGACTAAGCAACAATGGAAAGGAGAAAAAGATGGAATACGGTAGAAAAATAGGTTTGAATGGTGTGATGGTTCCTATGGCGAGTTGTACAGTGTGTTATGGAAGCTGTTATAAAGGCTGCTATGGCGGTTGTGAGAAATCTTGCAGAGGAGATTGTGCTGGTAGTTGTAAGCATTCTTCATCTGGTAAGTAATTGGTAACATAGTCTCTTTCCTGATTTTTTGAAACATCGCATAATGATAAAAATATAGCAGGTTGTTTTAATATTAAGATATAGTTAAGTATAAGAAAGTACAGGTATTTCTGGTATTAGACTTAAATTAGTTAAATGCTTAATTTTTTAAAATGTGCGATGTTTCTTTAATTTAGATAATTTTTCAAGAAATGTTTGTATAAATATATATGGAGTTGTAAAGTTTAAGGAGGTGGAGTTTATGAGAAAAGTAATAGTATCTTTGATTATTTGTATACTGATATTTGTGGCGTTAATTGAAGGGTGTACAACTAATAAATATAGTATGAGTAGCGAAGTAGAGAAAAAAGACTTATTAACAACAAATTATTTAGATGATTTGCTATTTGAGAGATATGAGACGCTTTCAATAATAGAGTATAGGGAGAGAATAAAGAATATTATAGACGGCAAGGATGGAGAAAAAGGAAAATATAAAGATTTATTTACAGCTATGGAAAATAATGTGGAACCTTCAAGATTGTATGATATAGGAACAAATAAATACTATATATACAATGTCATAATTCCTATAGTCTCTATTGATTGGTTAAATAAGAGTATAGGCTCCGTAACTACGAGTGGACAATATAAGATAGAGTATTCGGTGGAATATAATATTATAAATCCTAAGAAGATTACTGTAGGTGAGCGTAATGGAGCTATAACTAATATTCATAGTTCTTTTGAAAAATTAGTTAAAGAATTTGCTGAAAATAATAGTGATTTAGATGATATGACAATTGATTTTAAAAAGCAGGTAGATAAGTTAGTGAGTGAACTGAGCAATGAGAATTTTAAAATTTCAATTGAAGGAGTATGTAGGATAGAAGACGATAATCACGAAGAAGATGAAACTAATGAAAATAAAGAGAGAACTAAGGAGATAAATCTGTGGAAAAAAGAATACGAACAGGTATTATCACTGAACACGGATGATATTTCCGAAAAAACAGTTGATGATTTTTTAAAAATATATATAGATAAAGTACAATCGGAAGAGTTTCAAAATATTCAAAATAAACTATTTCGGAATATTGTAGAAAATAATCTACCAGAGCATCTAACAGATAAAGAACTGTTTTTTCTGACTATTACATTGGAGGCAACTTCTAAAGAGTTTATAGCTTTATATCAAGAAAAGAGTAAAAAAACTACAATTGAATATCGTATAGATAACATGGGGAGCAGTAAAGATTATGAATTTTTTACAAACTATAATATATTGTATACGATATCGGATCGTACTAAGATAAAAATTAAAGATAGAGATTATCGTATCAAAGCAATCAAAGATTCTATTGAGAAATATGTAGAAAACAAAACTAAAGATGAACTAGAGGGTGGTCTTGAAAAATTCAAATCTTTTCTAAAGGAATTGACTATTAAATATTCAACTGATAATATAAAATTTGAAATTTCAGTAAATTCATATAATGTAAAATAACATTATAGATGAGAATTAGAGGGTATACAATATAATTTATGGAGTGTTTGAATACATTGTAAGTTTGGTTATATTATTATGTTAAAAAAAGTTATATACCAAAGCGACAGTAAAATATAAATTATTTTTTAGAGGACTTGGCATGTCAAAATGCAGAGGTCCTCCTTTTTTTGTTCAAAAAAAATTTTTTAAAATTTTGAACGAAGAGGAGGAGCTCAAAAATGACAGAAGATAAAAAATATATCTATGTGAAAGGTAAAAAGGTATATGTATCTGATGAAATATATAAAGCATATAAGAAACAAATAAATCACGGAGCATATTTAAACAGATTGGATCATAAACACAATGTCTACGGGTTTGAGGAGCATAATATAGATTTAAACTCAATTGTAGATGAAAATGTGGATATTGAAAAAATCATAGAAACTAAAATGAGGATTGAAGATTTGTACAAAGCACTTGGCAAACTTAATAAGGAAGAAAAAGAAGTGATAGATTCTTTGTATTTTAAAGAAATGACTATTCGTGATTTGGCAAAAGAACAACAGGTATCTTTAAAGAAGATTTTTAATTTTAAAAAGAAGATTTTAAAGAAATTAAAAGAGATGCTTGAATAACAAATAATTAATGATATGGAGCAAATCGTTTGGGATTACGATTTGCTCCATATTTTTTGAAAAAAATTTAAAAAATGGAAACAAACGCACTTGAAAGTAAGGTTTATATATAGAGGGAGAATTTTACCTTGGAATAATTGAATATATTTTTTTAGATATAAGAGCCTGAACCATGACAATTTCATAGACCAAAGCAGGACTTTAACCATTTAAGGAGCAAGCTATCAACAAACGCCAAGACCTTTCTGCTGAGAAGATGAGGATTTGAGGGAATAAACATGTACCATCCGGCAATCTCGGTTTAAACACATACTTGCAAACACAAAGGATAAAAGAAAGTGAGCGACAAATTTGAAAGATGGAAAATAGGCATGGTAACCTATTTGCGACGATATAAATGGGGATAATGATACATCTACAAGTTGAAGCCGGCCTATCTTGAAAAGGGGCGGAGGTGAAATTCCTATGTTGTGTGCCAGCACACCTGCTAATGTCATAAAACTTAAAACTAGGAAAGGAGTTTTTTTATGGACACAGAAGAATTAACAAGATACAAAAACATGTCGGTGGATGAGATTGATCAAGAACTCGTTCCGGACATTGAAGACATAAAAGATAATAAAAATATGAATCCGCTTTCCATGTATTTTATGAAAGTCGGAAATGTTATCGTCAAATGCAGTTATGCAGAAAATGGAAGAAGTTTAGCAGATTGTTTTTTGTCCTATTTAGAAAATAAAGTGATGTTGCTTGATTAAAAATATGATAAAAGGGGCAGACTTTTTTATAAATCCATGGTATAATACGAATTAAATAGGGATACAAAATAAATAAGTGCTTGAAAAGACTCCAAGTTATCATTTTTTTCTGAAAAAATATGAAAGTTTGGAGGTTTTGTTATGTCTAAAAAAACTTTAGATAGTAACCATTTTAAAGTAGCCATGTATCTTCGCTTATCTCAAGATGATGAAAAATATGATAAAGATTTCAAGGCAGAAAGCAACAGTATTTCCAATCAAAGACTTCAAATCCAAGATTACATTAATAGAAATGATAATATGGAGCTTGTAGGTGAATACGTAGATGACGGATATTCAGGAATCAATTTTGAACGACCTGCATTTAAAGAAATGATGGAGAACGTGATTACAGGCAGTATTAACTGCATTGTCGTAAAAGATTTGTCCCGTTTCGGCAGAGATTATATTGATTGCGGAAGATATTTGCAAAGGGTATTTCCCTCTCTTGACATCAGGTTCATTGCCTTAAATGATAACTATGATAGTTTTACAGCCAGTGAAACGGAAAAGAATTTGGTGATTCCTTTCAAGAATTTCATCAACGACAACTATTGCAGGGATACATCCGCAAAGGTCAGAAGTGTTTGTAAAGTAAAAAGAAAACAGGGACAGTTTATATCAAACTATGCTCCTTACGGTTATGAAAAAGATGAAGAAGATAAGCATAAAATAGTAATTGATAAAGAAGTGGAATATGTGGTGCGAAAAATCTTCTCCATGAAACTGGAAGGATACAGCTCCTATTCAATTGCCAAACACTTAAGCGATAATGGAATCCCCTCACCGATGGAGCATAAAAAGGCAAAGGGAATAAGGTATAAGACAGGATTTTGTACAAAGGCGGTTGCCAATTGGGATACGCCTGCGGTCAATCGCATTTTAACCAATGAGGTCTATATTGGAACACTTCAACAGGGAAAACGAGAAAAGATCAATTATAAGCTGGATAAAGTGGTTTCCAAAGATAAAAGCGATTGGATTGAAATTGAAGATAACCATGAAGCGATTATTGATCCCCATGACTTTGAAATCGTCCAAAAACTTTTAAAATGCGATATTAAGGCGAAAACTGTCGGAGAAAAAGCGGATTTGTTTTCTGGACTTCTATTTTGCAAAGACTGTAATGCTCAGATGACGAAGAAAGTCGATAAACGAGGGAAAACACCGAAAGTCTATTATATTTGCTCCTCATACAATAAGGGGCAAGATTGCAGCAGGCACTCCATAAAGCAAGAAGAATTGCAAATGACAGTGCTTGAAATGATTCGTCATTATATTCAGTATCTTGGGGAATACGAAAGTGTTTCAGAGAAAATCAAAGAGATGGAAGTATCCTATGAACTGTTTCAAAAAATAGATAAAAGACAGGAATACACCAAGAAAAGCAAGGCGAAGTTTGAGCTTTTAAAATCTTCCCTTTATCAAGACCTGAAAGAAGGCATTATTGCGGAAGAAGAATTCTGTGATATGAGAGAGTTTTATACGAATCGTATCGTAGAAAGTGAGCTAATTTTAGAAAAGCAGAGTAAGGAAATTGCAAGGCTCTATAAAAAGAGTTTGGGCAATCAGAATTTCCTTGCAGATATCAAAAAGTATCAAAACATCGGTGCTTTAGAAAGAGGACTTCTCGTTCGTCTTGTAGATAAAATCTATGTTTCGGAAGACAAGAAAATAGAAATTCAGTTTAATTATGACGAAACGATCGAGATTCTGGATAAGTTGAGCAGCTATACCTCTCAAACTCCTGAAATCAGGGAGGTGGTATAGATGGCAAGAACAGCAAATCGAAGAATGAAGTCGGAAGAACAACTGCTAAACAAAGAAAGTATAAACAGCTTTCAAACGGCAATCTATGCAAGAATCTCAAGAGATAAAAAAGAAAAACCGAGCGACTCCATTGAAAATCAAATTGCTCTTTGCGAGAGCTTCATTCAAAAAAGTGAGGATTTCATTTTAGCAGGAATCTATAAAGATATTGCAAAGACGGGAACAGACTTCGAGCGACCGGACTTTGAAAACTTGATGGATGAAGTACGAATGGGGAAAGTCAACTGCATTGTTGTAAAAGACCTATCAAGATTTGGAAGAAACTATACGGAACTTGGCAATTTCATTGAAAAGATCTTCCCGTTTCTTGAGGTAAGATTTGTGGCGGTCAATGACAATTTAGATACCTTCCACATGGACGATCCCAATAAATCACTGGAAGTCATTCTAAAAAATATTGTCAATGAAACCTATGCAACGGATATTTCAAAGAAAGTATCAAGCTCTCATCAGATGAGGATCAAACAAGGCGGATTCATCTGTGGAGCAGCTCCTTATGGGTATGTGGCACGAAAAGATGAAGATGGAATCAGACGCTTGTATCCGGATGAAAATACAGCTCCCATTGTGAAAGAAATCTTTGATGTATATCTGAAAGGACTGAGTACATCAGGTATATCCAAACTTCTTTTGGAAAAAAGAGTGTATATCGCAACTGATTATAGAAAATTTGGAAAAGCCGTATCTGATGGGGATGAACCGATTCGGATATGGAAACCGACAACCATTTTACAGGTGCTTAAAAACCGAGCTTATACCGGAACTTTAATACAGGGAAGAAATCAAAAACACCTTTATGAAGGGAAGCCAAGAGAAAGGCTCGACGAAGAACACTGGACAGTAACAGAAAATGCCCACGAAGCCATTATTTCGATGGATACTTTTGAAAAGGTGAAAGATAAGATTTCTGAAAAATCAGCACCGATTAGAAACAGCAGAAAGGAAAATGCTGCTGCTAAAGACGATACCATCTTTCGAGGAATGGTTTACTGCAAACTTTGTCAAAAAAGAATGAGCGTCTATCGACAATTAAGCGGGAAAAGAACAGTATTTTACTTTAGCTGTAACCGATTTGGAGAATATAAGGCAGAAAAATGCGGAACAGTAATTACAGAGCTGACACTTCAAAATACCGTAAAAGCAGCCTTTGATGCTATTCTTTTAAATAACAGTAAAAGTTATAAGGCATATTTAGACGGTTATGCGGATAAAAAAAGAGAAGCGGAGCAGCAAAATGAAAAAAAACTGACAGAAATTAACAGAAGAATCTCAGGGCTGAGCAGGCTTCAAAGTGAGTATTACGAAAAGTATGTCTTGGGAGATTGGAGAAAGGAAGATTTTGAAAGAGAAAAAGAACATCTTCATCAGAAGAAAAAAGAACTGGAATGCCTAAAAGAAAAGCAAGTTGCTATCTTTGAAGAAGAAAAACGAAGGCTCGAAGAAAAACACAAATACTTGAAAGCTCTCTTTAAAGGCAAGACGAAGAAATGGGACAAAGAGTTTGTGAGGACTATCATCGACAAGATATTCATTGGAAAAGACCATACAGTAGAAATTAAATTTAAATTTGAAGAAACGCCTGTCATTACCGAAAAAATTGGAAGAAAGGTAAAAAGGTGATGATATGAATATCGTAGATTTTTATCTAAGACTTTCATTGGAAGATGGCGATCAGCAAGATGAAAGTAACAGTATCACTTCTCAAAGAGAAATCTTAAAAGACTATATCCGCTCAAGGGAAGAATTTACAGGCTTTCAGATCAGGGAGCATATTGATGACGGTTATACAGGAACAAACTTTAATCGCCCCGCTTTTCAAAAGATGATTGCTCTGGTCAAGAAAAATGAAGTAAAGACCATACTTGTAAAGGATTTATCTCGCTTTGCCAGAGATTATATCGAATCCGGAGCCTATATTGAGCAGATTTTTCCATTTATGCAAGTTCGCTTTATTTCTGTGAATGACAATTATGACAGTAAGAACAACGAAAACGGAATCAGCAGTTTGGAAATTCCTTTTAAGAATCTTGTCTATGACTACTATTCCAAAGATATTTCACAAAAAATGCGTTCATCCGTCAGAGTAAGACAGGACAAAGGCTATTACTTCGGCTCAAAAGCACCGTATGGATATGTAAAAAACGAAAAAGACCATCATAAGCTTATTGTTGATGAAGAAGTAAAACCGATTGTGGAAGAAGTGTTTACAAGATATTTAAGTGGAGAAAGTATGCTTGTGATTGCCAAAGATTTTAACGAGAGAGAAGTTTTAACCCCTGCCAAGCACATAGGACTGAAAAGAGGAAGCGGAATTTGGACAGGACAGATTGTTCGGTATCTCTTAACACAAAGAGTTTATACGGGAGCAATCATCGGTGGAAAGACAAGAGTGTATGAAGTAGGCTCGGATCATCGACAATGGATGGATAGTAAGGACTGGATCATACGAGAAGATATGCATGAAGCTATAATTTCACAAGAGGACTTTGCACAAGTTCAAAACAGATTAAGCAGCAATGCGAAACATATCAGCCGAGAACGGAAGCATTTTCATATTCTTCAGGACAAAGTTTATTGCGGGAAATGCCATCATAAGATGAGCTATACAGTTTACTGTGGCAAAAACGACAGATACTGCTGTTCGTATCGTTACAAAGAAAAAGACTGTGGCTGCATGAAAGGAAAGATAAA
>ERZ773043.1047-NODE-1047-length-16055-cov-7.088875_pt1 | contig 16055 bp, 16 predicted proteins | sample MGYA00580636_ERZ773043 | MGnify/ENA primary metagenome ERZ773043 (study PRJEB29015, sample SAMEA2737992) | human oral metagenome | biome: human oral; feature: human-associated habitat; material: dental | place: China | collected 2065 ... | reverse complement strand
TTTCACTGACGAGGAGCGCGAGGGCTTTCAGAATTATCTGGACGCTGGATTTATCGACACCTTCCGGGCGGCGTTTCCTGAAAAGACCGACGCCTACACCTGGTGGACGCACTGGGCCAACGCCCGGGCGCGTAATGTCGGCTGGCGGATCGACTATTGGCTGGCATCGCGCGAAATCGCCGGACGCGTCAAAAATCCTGAGATTCACGCCGAACAAATGGGCAGCGACCACTGCCCGGTGAGTATTGAGGTTGAGGTATGAAAATCGCCAAACGCTCAGGAAAACGTAATCTGCTCATCGGCCTGGGTGCCGTGCTGATCATCGCCAGTAGCGCTGTAGTGACTTATTTCACCCTCCGTCATTTCAACCCACCGCGTACCACCACCCAGCAACCAATTAGCAAAGAGCAGCCCACGCCAACACCCAAAGAAAAAGCTCCCGACAGCCAGAAACCTCCAGCACCAGCTGCGCCGGGCCTTGCTCTGCCAAACGCTACGCCGATCCCCGCCCGCATTATCAACAGTGCCGATGACGCTGATCTCTGGAAAATTGCTAACAAATCTCGAGCCTTCGCCAATCCTCGTTATCAGCCCAGCGACCTCCGCCTCGTCAGCGTGCCGACATTACCCGGCCGCGGTCAGGATGAGCGCTCGCTCCGCGCCGTTCTCATGCCTGATCTCGAAAGGTTAGTCGCTGCTGCCCGCGCCGCTGCTGTTACTCTCCGCGTCGGCTCAGGCTACCGCAGCTACGCCACCCAAGCCTCGCTCTTCGCTAGCTACGCCCGCCGACATGGCGAGGCCGAAGCCAGCCGCTTTAGCTCGCGCCCCGGACACAGCGAACATCAATCAGGCCTGGCCGTCGACTTCGCTGGCGCCGACCAAACCTGCTGGGTCGATGATTGTTTCGAACGAACCGCCGCCGGTAAATGGCTAGCCGCCCACGCCCACGAATACGGTTTTATTCTGCGCTACCCAAAGGGCAAGGAATCGATCACCGGCTATCAGTACGAGCCATGGCATTTTCGCTACGTTGGGCGGGAACTAGCGGGTGCGCTGCACCAGTCGGGCTTGACGATGGAGGAGGCTTGGTCGTATATTGAAAAGGCAATGACCAAACTCAAACAGCGAGGGACACAATAAATGAAGCACGGGGTGGGGCGCGCAGTCGTGGCCATGGTTTTGGCGGCCTGGACGACACTGACACTACTGATGATCAATGGCGGCACGCAGCTCGTCAACCGAACCTCAGAGTCGGTCGCTCATTCGCCGTTATATAATTTCCAGCCGATCACCATTCGCCTTGACCGCACCAATCGCGACCTGACCTTTCCGTCGTGGAAGTATTTACAAACCGGAAAAATCTGGTCGTACGTTTCGGGCAAGCAGGGTATCGACCCAGCCTTTGAGCCGCCGCTGACTGATATTACTGATGGTACGCCGAGCTGGATAGAGGATAAGCGCGTGCAGCCAATGGTTAAAGAGCCGCTGGAACAACTACGCCAAGCCGCGGCTGAGGCCAAGCTACCGGTCCTCGTCTCTAGCGCCTACCGCTCCGGCACCGCCCAAGCCAAAGTCCGCACTGAGACCACCGCCAAAAACGGCGCCGCCCACACCGACGAATATGTCGCCAAGCCCGGCCACAGCGAGCATCAGCTGGGCCTAGCGGTTGACTTGACCAGCTTTTCTGAGAAATGCAAGGCCCGCTTTAGCGACTGCGCACTTGATCCAAAAACCGCCAGCTGGCTGGCCACCCACGCCCACGAATACGGTTTTATTCTGCGCTATCCGAAGGGTAAGGAAAAAATCACCGGTATCGCGAGCGAAGCTTGGCACTTCCGCTACGTCGGAAAAGACCTGGCCGCCCTCATCCACGAATCGGGGCTGACCTTTGACGAAGTATACCAAAACATGGTCAAATTACGCGACAATGCATCAGTCGCCAGGTCGTCTGCCTCATGATGCAGTAAGCTATTGCGAGAAAGCCAAAAATACGAGATAATCAAGCGATGAAGCAGCAGAAATTCGCGGTTTTTGATATCGACGGTACGCTCATTCGCGGCGGGCTGTACCGGCAGCTGGTGCTCGGGCTGATTGATGCCGGCGCCATCCCCGAAGTCCACGCCTCGATCATTCAGCAGAAATTACTCAGCTGGAAACGGCGAGAGTCAAAAGATGCCTACGATGAGTACGAAATGAGTTTGGTCAATGCTATTTCCAGCTCGCTTGCCGACATCCCGACCGCAGTGTTTGACGAAGTGGCAAGTAGCATCGTCACGAAAGAGCTTGACCATGTTTACACGTACACGCGGCATCGCCTGCACGAGCTAAAGCAAGCGGGCTATTTTTTGATCGCTATCTCTGGCTCGCAGCAGGAGTTAGTCGAGCCATTTGCTAAAAGATACGGCTTTGACGCCTGGGCGGCTCAGGTGTATGAACGGCAGGGCGATACCTTTACCGGTACAATTACCGCCAAAACGTACACCAATAAAGATAAATTTCTCCAGGAAATCATTGACACGCACGGGCTGACACTCACTGGCAGTTATGCGTTTGGCGACAGCGAAGGCGACCGGCATATTCTGGCGATGGTTGAACATCCCGTCGTCTTTAATCCCACGGAAAAACTGCTCGAAATTGCCAAAACCAATGGCTGGCCAATTGTCCTGGAGCGTAAAAGCGTGGTGTTTGAACTCGAGAAAGGCGAACGTGGATACCTTTTGGCGCAAGCAGGAAAAATCTAAGCCGCTGTTTCCTGATGTCGAATGGAATCGGCCAGAGCGCCGCGACCAGGCCGGGCGGCTGGGGATCGTTGGTGGCAACAAACTCGGCTTTGCGGCGGTGGCGACCAGCTACCAGGCAGCACGTGACGCCGGGGCAGGCGAAGTGCGAGTCTTGCTACCCGACACATTGCGCCGCACCGTGCCAGCAGCGATGACCGACGTTCTATTTGCGCCAACCAATCCGTCCGGCGGTCTCAGCAGCGCAGCAACGAGCGAATTAGCCGCCCTCGGCGAGTGGGCGAACGTCATGCTGCTAATCGGCGACGCCGGCAAAAATAGCGAAACAGCCGCGCTGTACGAGCAATTTGTGCACCAGTACCACCAGCCGATCGTACTGAGCCGCGACGCCATCGACCTGGTGCAAAACAGCTTTCCCGCCATCCTCGACAACCCTCACGTCGTCTTTGTCGCCTCATTTGCCCAAGTGCAAAAACTCTTTCGCAGCGTCTACTATCCAAAAATCCTGACATTCAGCATGCAGCTGGCGCAGTTCGTCGAGGCGCTGCACAAATTCACCATCACCTATCCGGTCACGCTAGCAGTCTTTCACGCCGATCAATTAGTCATCGCGCGAGGCGGAGAAGTCGTCACCCAAGCATGGGCCGAGCCAATGCAGCTATGGCGCGGACAAACCGCCACGCGCGCCGCCAGCTACCTCTTGTGGTCACCCGAAGCACCATTAGCCGCCATCAGCACCAGCATTGCCGCTAGCGTATAAACCGGGGCAGTTCCCACCAGCTCTTGACGATTTATAAACTGCGCGGTATAACAAGGATAGCTATGTCACGAAAATGCCTGATTTACCATCCTGTGGCTGAATTTCCTCTGTCAGATCCAGATCTTGCTCAAGAGATACAGGAACGATTTAGTAGACTGAATGACAACCCCATACAACCGACACAGCCCGAGGAGCGTCATCTCACTATCCTAGGCGCACGAGAATACCCAAAGGTCCTACATCCATCTAGACTGCGCGTCCACCTACCAGAACAATCACAAAAGATCCTTGAGCTCAACGTAGTTGGTGCTCGTATGTTAGGGGAATGTGCACTCGCCCTTGTATTCAAGAGTAATGATCTGTTGCGAGAAGAAAGGTGGCGCATCAATGAGGCATTCGTTAGAGCAGGAGCCACCCTTTGTCACCATAAAAAATTCAAGCCACACGTCACCATTGCCAAGATTCCCAGGGGAATTAGTAGGCGGCATGTGATTCGCTGGACAGAAAATATGCTACCGACAGACCCGACCGTCATCGTTGGTGGTATCACGCAGAACAATCTCTCGGGGAGAGAATTTAATGAACAGTCCCTCATCGAGTTTGATTTTAGTAATGAGGGTCATTCTCTCGATCTACAGGTTGCTGACTGTATGCTTCTGCCGCCACTAAAACAAAAGCCAGAGAAGAAAGGGTGCGGACATCATTCTCATTCTTAACATTAGCTTCTCATAAGGTATTGCCATCAATAAAATTCCCGCTACAAAAACGGGAATAAAATTAAACAAACTGAGGCGACCTCTGGTACCGCGGGCCGGACTTGAACCGGCACGAGCGATTGCTCACCAGATTTTGAGTCTAGCGCGTCTACCAATTCCGCCACCGCGGCACGAGAGAACGCCCCAAGTCATCCGAGGGTAATTATACCACGGCCGCTACCACATCAGCAAGAGCCCGAATGCTTTATCTTTCCGGCGTTTTCCCGTATAATAAGAGGTGATGAATCCACATGACGATCAGTTTGGCAGGCGAGTGGGAGCGCCAATCTCGAGTCAACCTCGTCCACTGACGCCGCCGCCACGTGATTATTCCGGCTCGCAAGCTGCTGCCGCCAATGTTATTCGTGATCAAATCAATGCTATTTACGGCGGTCGCGGCACCGAATCAACGCCACACACCACACCGGTGGTTCAACCGCGCCCTATAGAGCAGCCACATCCAGAACCGACCGAGCGCACCACTGTCACGCCGCCACCGCGCACGCCAAGCCCGCACGCCCTGAACACCGCGCCACCGGCAGCACAACCGACCCAGCCGATTGCAGCGTCATCTCCCGCTCATCCCGCTCACATCACCGAGTCACCCCAGCCCCAACCAGCGAACAAGTCAACGGACAAGCCCACCGTCGCGCCGCAGTCAGCCGCCCCAGCAAAAATTTCCACTCATCAGCCGCAAATCACCGCTGATCAGTGGAAACAGTATCACAGCTCGTGGCAAAAATACTACCAGATGTACTACGAGCGCTATTATGCCTCGCACCTTGATCAAAAGCAGCAGGAGTTTAACCGGCTGGTCCAGTCTGCTCGCAACGCTAACACCGCCGTCGCGCCGGCCATGACCGATATGCTGTCCGCCCAAAGCCCCATCAAGCGCCTCCGTGCCCAGATCCAGCAGACCGTCCGCGACAAGGCCAAAAAAGTCACCAAGTCACGCCACTTCATCCCGGCACTAGCGGGTGTATTGGTGCTGCTAGCGTTCGTCTTTTTGCAGTACAACCGCGTTCTGTTCGGTATCGCCGCCGCCTACACCACCCCGGGCAACGTTGATCCACAAAACATCATCGTCAATCCGGCAAGTAGCACCACTGTCGGCCCCGACCCACGGCTGATCATCCCCAAGCTCAACGTTGATGTGCCGGTCATTTATGGCGTTAACGCGGCCGATCATAACGCTCAAATGAAAGCAATGGAGAAGGGCGCTGCTCACTTCGCGATCGCTGGCGCTAACGCCGTGCCTGGCCAAGTTGGTAATGCCGTCTTCTCGGCACACTCTTCTAACGATGCCTTCGCACCCGGTGACCACAAGTTTGTCTTTGCTCAAAACGAAAAGCTGGTCAAAGACGACATCATCTACATGCACTACCAGGGCAAGCGCTACACCTACGCCGTCACCAAGAAAGAAGTCGTCCTGCCAAACGAGGTCAGCCGTGTCCAAATTCAAACCGATAAGCCGATGCTCACCCTGATCAGCTGTGTACCGCTTGGCACCGCCGAAAAACGCCTGCTGGTCTTTGCCGAGCAAATCAGCCCCGACCCATCTGGCGCTGCCAAATCAACCGAGCCAGTCACCACTCGATCCGCCGCTATCCCAGGCAAGCCATCGCCAACACTACTAGAGCGATTATTCGGCGCCAAGGAATAGAGCACAATAAGATTCAAATTAGCACTTAGCGCTTGATCGTCATCCGCAGCCGCGACATCGTCACCGTGCCGTTATCAGCTCGGCGGAAAGCATACAACCAGTCACCATCGTGCGACAGTGACGCGTCAAACCCTTCGCTGGCCTCCAGCATCGTCGATTGATTAGCACCGTCGAATTCGCGCATCACCAGCTTGCCGCCCTCGACGCTCCACACATGATAATCATCCAGCCAGTCAAGCGTCGTCCCCGTCGGTAGCGCCGTATCATGCGACACCGATTGCCGCTCAATATCATAACTCATAAAGCCGGCCGTCGTTCGCATCAAGACGAACCGTCCAGTGCCACTCAGATCCAGCTCGGTCAGTGGTTTGCCGGCAGCGATCGACTTGACGCGGCTGAGTAATTTTGATGCCGACGAGCTCGACCCGTCCAGCGCCGCACCCATATGCAGCGTCACCGCCGAGCCAACGCCGACCACCAGTACGTCTTTATTGTCATAGCGCGAAAACTTAATCATCAAGGGCGTCGAAGCCTCCGCCTCAGTCTGTCGCCGCACGACCACTGGCTCAGTCCAATCCTTGCGCCAAATGCCCGCCAGCTGCAACTTGCTCGTGCCATTCGTCCCAACGTAGGTGATATAATCCGTGCCATATACCGAGAACGACTGTACATGACTGATCAGTGGCGCAGAAATCGTCGCGGCATTGAGGTCCGCTCGCCGCAGTTCGCCACTTGACTGCAGTACATACAGTTCATTGCCGCTCTCACCGAGGAAGCGCACATCTTTTAGTTCCAGCCCGATCACTTTCGCGATGTCAACCACTGTTTTATTCTCGCGGTCAACTTTCAGCCACTGGACTTTTTCGCCTTGGCCTTCGACCACGTAGGTGTGTTTGAGAATAGCGTAGCGATTACCGGAATCCCACTCGACAATCTTAAACGCGTGCGCCGTTGACTGGCCGCCATAGCCCGCCACCACTGACGTATCCAGCGTCACCTCATTAAACTTTGGCTTATCCGAATCACGCAAATCGCCCCAAATGATCTTCGGCGCATCGGTCGCTTGCATCACGCCCAGCATGAACCGCCAATTTGGCGAAAATCGCACTGAGGCCAGCGACGAAAATTCCTTGACCGAGCTCACCACCCGCTCACTCGGCACCAGCCGCGCGTACGATAGCCAGGTCAGTGTCCCGGCTTTAACCTCGACGACTTTGCGCCACTCGTCATAGCCATCCAGCCGCATAGAAAATTGATGCTGCCCCTCAGGAAGCATGCCCTTGATATGCGTCTTGCCGAGCTCCATGCCATCGACGGACACCCGTGCGCCTTGCGGCCGCGAATCATACTGCACCAGCGCCCGCTGCTCAACCGTCTGCGTCTTAAGATTCAGCTGATAGCCAAGCGTATGAAAAATCAAAATGAACGCCAATATACACACCGTCAGCACCATAATGGTATAAATCAGTGTCCTCCGAGCAAGTTCTAGACCACGCTTTTGTTTTCGATACATAATGAGAGATTATACCACATTTCGCCCCTTGCAAAAAGCATGTCCTCTTTGTACAATAAAATATAAGCATTAGGAATACGAGGGGTTCATGAACAAACAAAATATCCATAAAACTGTCCACAAAACCGCCGGTCAAAAATCAACGACGCTCAGCCGTCGTCATGTCGCTGCGCCATCACATGCCAAGCGCCGCCTGGCCAGCCGCCCCGACATCACGCGCGACACCTCCGTGCCGATAAGTGTTCATGTTAATAAATTTGCGCCGAGCGTGCCGAGTGTCCAGCTGCAACCAACCAAGCGTGACCGTCCTGCCGAACCGCACCCGACCATGGTGCGCGCTCAAGCTCGCGCTGCCCAACAGCCTCATCAGACCACCCGAACTGCAACTCACCACAGTCCAGCCACATCACACCATCACTCGACTCGTATCGTTAAACCAAATCAAACTCCAGCCAAACAGCATCCGGCGACCCTCGCGCCCAAGCCAGCCGCCGTTCTCAAGCATGAAGCCATCACCGAAGCCCTGCAGCGTGCAACCACCCCGCCAAAAGCGCCGCGCCGCGCCAAAAAACCAAAGAGTCGCATCGGTCGCTGGCTGCAAGTCGCTTCCGTCGGCCTGGCCATCATGCTGATCGGTGGCTATTTCACCTACCTCGGTATGCCCAACATCTCCACCCGCATCGCCGCCATCCAATCTGGTGTCAACGCCAAATATCCAGGTTACCGCCCAAGTGGCTATGCACTGAGTGGCCCAATTACCTTTAAGAGCGGGGAAGTCCGCATGAAATTTGCCTACGCTGACGGCGGCCAATCCTACACCATCACCCAGCAAAAAAGTTCGCTCAATTCCGCCGCCCTCAAAGAAACTCTGACAGCTGACGGCGGCGAAGTCCAAACTACCACCGCCGGCGGTCTGACTATTTACAACACCGACCGGACGGCCAGCTGGATCAATGGCGGCGTCCTCTACCAAATCACCCTCGGCGGGGCATTGTCAAGCGAGCAAGTCACCAAAATCGCCACTAGTTTATAATCAGCCCCGTAAGCACGCACACCCCTCACGTTTACCAGCGCCGCGCCCGCGTGCTATAATCACCCCATGACTACACGCACTCGTTTCGCACCCTCGCCAACAGGGTTTTTGCACGTTGGCGGCATTCGCACGGCACTATTTGCTTTTCTCGTCGCCCGGCAGGCCGGTGGGCAATTTATCCTGCGCCTCGAGGACACTGACAAGGTCCGCGAGGTTGCCGGCAGCCGCGAACACCTCATCGCCAGTCTCAAGGCACTGCACCTCGACTACGACGAAGGCCCGGACATTGGCGGGCCACACGGGCCGTACGTCCAAAGCCAGCGGCTCGAGCATTACCGCCAGTGGGCGCAGAAACTAATCGACGCTGGACACGCCTACGCTGATCCCTACACACCCGAGCAAATCCAAGCATTTCGTGACACCGCCCAGGCCGAGAAGCGCGCCTTCCGCTACCGTGATCATCGCCCTGACAATCCACCGGATTGGGACGGCACGATGCCGCTGCGCTTCAAGGCTGAGCCCAAAAGCTACACCTACCACGACGAGGTCATGGGTGACGTCACCACCAGCCCCGAGGTAGTTGACGACTTCATCCTCATCAAGTCTGACGGCTACCCGACCTATAATTTTGCCCACATCATCGACGACGCCGAGATGAATATCACCCACGTTATTCGCGGCCAAGAGTTCATCTCCAGCATGCCAAATTATCTGGCACTCTACGAGGCATTAGGATTGCCGCGGCCTGTTTTCGCGCATCTGCCGCATATCATGAACGAGCAGGGCAACAAGAAATTAGGCAAGCGCGACGGCGCCAAAGACGTGCTAGATTATATCCGCGACGGTTACCTGCCAGAGGCGCTGGATAGCTTCATCGCTACCATGGGCTGGAACGATGGCACCGAGCAAGAGACCTTCACCATGAGCGAATTGACCGCCAAATTCAGCCTCAGCCGCGTGCAGCGCTCCGGCGCTCGCTTTGACGAAAAGCGGCTGCTGTGGACGAATGGGCAGTTTATCCGCTCGCTGACGCTGGATGATTTAGCCGAGCGGGTTAATGATTTTTGGCCGGACAGCGCCGCCGGGGCAGACGAGGAATATCGCCGACGCGTCCTGGCCCTGGCGCAAGACCGCCTAAAAACCCTGCGTGACCTCGGCGGATTTGGCTACTTTTTTGCGGAGCCTGAGATTAACATAGAGCTCATCGACAGTAATAAACAGCTCAACAAATTATCTGAGAATGAGCGGCGCGAATTGCTAGAGACTGCCCACCACGAGCTCGCTAACCTCACCGACTGGACACCAGAGTTAGTCCAGACTCGGCTGAACGAATTGCTAGAAATTACCGGCCAAAAGCCTGGCATTCTCTTTAGTCTCATCCGCATCGCCATCACCTGGGCACCGTTCAGCCCGCAGCTGAGTGACACGCTGGCGCTGCTCGGCCGCGAGCGTACGTTGGCGCGGCTTGAGCGGGGAATTGCCACGTTCTCGGCGGGTGTAATATAGCCATCATACTATACCGAAATACTTCGATCAGCGAGCGCATCGCTCCGTTTACCGAACACGCCGCTTATGCTATACTAAACCCATGCACATCAAGAATCCTCGCCCAGCCACCGCGGCCCAAAAACCGACGGTAACATCAGCTAAATCCGATCATGCGTCACCAAACGCCCCGGCCAAAAAACGCTCGTTTGTCCAGTGGTGCAAAAAGCACTTGTGGGCCATCGTCTTGATTACTACCTCGCTGGTCATCGCTGGTATTTTCATCGTCGCTATCAATTCCGTCCAGCACGATGGCGGCCTACCGTTCTTCACTGCCAAGAAAAAGCCAACCAAATTCTACTCACCACTCACCGGTCTCGAAGTCGCCGATGAAGCAGCCACCAAGCAGCCCGTCACTGGCGTCATGATCGAGAACAGCCCCGACGCTCGCCCACAGTCCGGCCTCTCCGGAGCCGGTATCGTCTATGAGGCCGTCGCCGAGGGCGGCATCACGCGCTTCCTCGCTGTTTATCAGGGCGCTAAGCCCGGCCTCATCGGCCCAGTTCGTAGCCTCCGCCTTTACTATCTCAGCTGGGGCGCGCAGTACCAAGCCTCCATCGCCCACGTCGGCGGCAGCCCTAACGCCCTCGCTCAAGCCAGAAGCGGCGGCTACCGCGACATCGACCAGTTCTTCAACGGCGGCTCGTATTGGCGCGCAAGCGACCGCCAGGCGCCGCACAACGTATATACCTCCGGCGAAAAGCTTGACCAGCTAAACAATGCTAAAAAATATACCCAATCAGATTTCACCAGCTTCTCCCGCACCGACGGCAAGCCAGCTGCCAAACCAAACGCCACCACTATCAATATCAACTTCAGCAGCAGCCCGTTCAATACATCATACGCGTATGACAAGGCTTCTAACTCGTACATCAGAAGTCTGGCTGGCGGTGCCCATCACGACCGCGAAGGCGGGCAAATTTCACCAAACGTCGTCGTCGCTCTGGAAGTCGGCGTAGAGGCGCGGGCGCAGAATTCCGACGGTTATGAAGACGTAAAAACCATCGGCAGCGGCAAAGCGTATATTTTCCAAAACGGCACAGTAACTACTGCGACCTGGAGTAAAGACGGCGTTACTTCGCCATTAAAACTGCAAGATTCGAAAGGAAAGAATATCGCGCTTAACCGCGGCCAAACTTGGATAGCGGCTTTCACGCCCGGGCGGGGAAGTATCGCATGGCAGTAAGCCCGAGCGCAGAGCCTCTGCGCGGCTATCGGCAATATTACTATAAGAAAATTATCGGCGTGTTTGCTCTGGTGTCATTAAGTACGCTGCTGGCTTTGGGAATTATACTGGCAGCGACTGGCGCAGCACCGATACATAAGCCAAATTTTTGGCTCATTATTTTAATAATTTTTATGATAGAGGCAGCGTCATTTGCGGCAGCTATGAAAGTTATCGCCGAGCCGCTCTGCCAAATCTTAGCCGCTTTATCCCATAAAGCTGGCGTATCGTCCAGCGAAACGCCGCCCGACATTAACGATAAGCGCTATGAAAAATCCGGTTTCAAAGCCGTACTGCAGATCATCTACGACAAACCGACGACGGTGCCGGCAAATCATCACGTCGGATCAGAAAACTCCTTTTTAATCCAATCGCTTAATCGCACCAGTTGCGGCATCGCTATCTTTAATAGTAAAAAACAAATTATTTTTGCCAATTCTGCCGCACCGATCGCCCGGGGAATTGACGGCAAGGATTATTTGGCGCTGGAATTTCTAAACGAACCGTCGATTTCCGAATGGCTTGACGAAATAAGCAATAAGGAAACCAAAGCCGAGCAGCGCTGGTACCGCATCGCCACCAATCCTGAAGTTGTTAAAACTACTAAAATTTACGACATCGTGGCATCGTTTGAAAAAGGCGCAGAAGGGGAGACGGTTATTTTTCTCATCGACAAATCTAGCCGGTACGTGCCGGAAGAAGAAGATTTGAATTTTATTTCCTTCGCCGCACACGAGCTGCGCGGACCGATTACAGTGATTCGCGGATATTTGGATATCATCGCCGACGAGTTTGCCGACCGGCTGCACGGCGACGAGGCTCAGCTGATGGACAGGCTAATCGTCTCAGCCAACCGGCTGTCTAGCTATATTGATAATATCCTAAACGTATCGCGATTTGACCGGCATCATCTGAAAGTTCACCTTTTAGAAGACACGATTCATGGCATTTACGACTCAATCGCCGACGACATGCAGCTGCGCGCAGCGACCCAGCACCGCTTGTTAAATGTCAATATTCCAAACGACCTGCCGACCGTAGCAGCCGACCGCGGCAGCATTAGCGAAGTAATCAGCAATCTAATTGATAACGCCATAAAATATAGCTTTGAAGGCGGCGTTATTAGTGTCACCGCCGAGAGAAGGGGCGACTTTATAGAAGTTTCTGTCGCCGATAACGGCATCGGTATGCCCGCCAACGTCGTCAATAATTTATTCCACAAATTTTACCGCTCGCATCGATCGCGCGAGGCAGTCGCTGGCACCGGCATCGGACTATATATCTGTAAAGCCTTCGTCGAATCGCACGGCGGCTCCATTACCGCTCGTTCCCGCGAAAACGAAGGTTCAGTCTTCTCATTCACCTTGCCAATTTACGCCACTGTCAAAGATAAACTATTAGAAGACGGCCAATTAAATAATCAATTGATTAGAAAAGGCGGCGGTTGGATTAAAAATCACGCCATGTACAGGGATTAGGAGGAAATATGATAAAGACAATTTTATGCGTAGAAGACGACCGGTTTATCGGTGAGATGTATGTACGCAGTTTGCAAAAAGCCGGCTATGATGTGACGTGGGTGGTTGATGGCAATGACGGCTTGGTGGCGGCGCGCAATCAGCATTTCGACCTGATTATCCTGGATTTGATGCTGCCAGAACAGCGCGGCGACCAGATTCTTGACGCGCTGCGTAATAATGACGTCGATTTGATCCCCAACAGCAAGGTGCTGATTATGACCAATTTTGAGCAGGACGAAGCTTCGCGCAACTCCGTAATGAGTCGTGTTGATGGATATTTAATCAAGGCCGACATTACGCCGCGAAAGCTAATAGAGGTTATCGGGCAGATTGACGGCGCAGCGGAGAAGTAGGATAAAACGGTTTGCACCCGCAATCAACAATTGAGTTTCCAGAATAATGAGCAAAACTAAACCCATACCGCCAAAGTTGTTTACAGCGCTGACTGCCAATCCATACGTTAACAAACTGTATATTTTTGGTTCGCGGGCCGTATTCGATGACGACCAATTTTCTGACATTGATCTTACAGCCATAACCAGCTGTCCGGTAGCCGCCGAAAATTACACGCGCAAGACTCTCGATAATCAATTTGGTATCATTGCAACCTACACCATTGCTCAGAGTGATCACGAAGTTGCCCGCTCATTTTTTCTAAGCAGCATGAGCTTGTTTCATAAAATTGACATTGGTTTTTCACTGCCTGATAAAACTAAATTATTTCCAAATTCAACATTAATTTTTCAAAACAACCACACAGACCAGCCCGCTAAAAAAATCCGGCAAAATATGGACAGAATCAGACGAACAGCACAATTATCTGGATGTATTGATGGGTTCGCTGCGCTATGTTAAGCATCGGTATCGCCAGGAATATTGGTCGGCATATAAATGCTACCGCGGGTTTATCGAGCAGCTAGCCCAGTCGCGAATAGCAAATCAGTCATCCACGGATAGATATAAGGAGTTAGATAAGAGGCGTAACGATGAAATCTTAGGGCTGTTCTTTTCTGGCGATCTTCACGCTAAAGAGCAGAAATATTATGAGTTTGTGAAAAAGTTGATTGACGAAAAGCAGCTTTTACCGAAATTCAGCGATGGGGTTTTGAAAGTTTGGAAAGAGTATTTGGATAAGTAGTTTACAGAAGAGCTATCATTTCAGCTTCTCCGCCATCTCAACTTCATGCGCCATAAAGCCATATTTTTCATAGAACGCTATGGCGGGCTGATTGCCACTCAGCACTTTTAGCCGCAAGGTATCGCAATTTTTACTCTGGAAATAACGCTTCATTTCATCCAGCAAGGCTCGCCCAATACCGCTGCCGCGCTGTTCTGGCTCGACATAAAGCAGTCCAATCCAGCCGTCTTTTCGCGGCGCATGCACCGCATCAAAAACAGCGTCTTGACCAGGCTGATGATCGATAATCACGCCCTGAATAAAGCCGACCACCTCGCCGTTCTCCTCAGCAACATACATCGCGCCGTTCATATTTTCGCTATCGTCAATCATCCGCTGCATGTAGCCGTGCGCGTCTCGCGGGCTAGCGAACGGCAGCGACTCCGCCGTGTTATCAACCTGCGCGAAATGCGCGTGCAGTTTGATCGCCAACTGATCGACTGCAGCGCGGTCTTTGGGATGGAAGGGGCGGATTGTCATGATTATTTCTCCTAGTATCAAATACGGTAAATTGTATTGAGGCGATTACTATAATTAATAGTCCAAGTGTTAGTATAAGTTATATGAAATAAATTACATAGATAAGACTCTCAAAACGACCTACGACCTTGATGATAATACACGTGTCATAACACTAGAACTTGAGTAAACTATATAAGACTAATTTGCTCGAAATCGTTATCGTTCTCTTCGATTTTCTCAATTTTCATAATGCGCAGTACGGGCTTTTTGAGAATAGCTACTGACCCCTTTGTCGTAGACCTTCTATCTACAACAGCCGTAATGTTTACATAGCCAAAAAGCATATCTCTATAGCTCTTTACGCTGTCACCACCATATGGAATACATTTGAGAATTCGACCACAGTAAGAAAATCCCAGGGTGTTTGTTATGCCATTCCCTCTCGTCAATTCTCCTTCAAGGGTAACAACAGAATCTTGTATGAGTTCAGGAAATATTATGTTATCGTCAACAGCTTCGTCTTTATCATCAAATATACTCCTTTCCATAAAGTTAATCGTAACTGCGTCATCGGGTATGCTATCTCTATCAATTGGCTTATCATCTATATAAATCTGAGTTTCTTCATCCACAAGCGACATCATATCTTTGAACTTATTTTTTGGTGTATCCCTGTATAATTCCAGTTCAGATTTCGTCACAGTAAGCTTGTCACCACGTCCATTTATGATAATAATATTATCGGCATCTATAACTTTAGTCTCACTAGGCTTAAAAATGTGCCCAGTCATCATAGACCCTCTATGTTTTGCCAGCCTGACAACAGTCTTCATCGCTCGCAGAGCGTTTTTGGCTATATCCTTAGTTGTTTTTTCTCCCACATCGTTTTTTGCCATTTGCTCTGCCGCTGTTTTTACATAAGCCCCAAGACCGACGGTAACTACACCAGTACCCGCCGCCCAGCACCCAATTGTGATAATGTCTGTAACAAGAGACCCCGGACGAATGCGAACCTCAATAGAATAGCTACTTTGCGCAATTTCAGGGCTAGTTTTTGCAATAAAGAATTTTAATGCCTTCTCAAGACCTTTAAGGTATTGAACTGTTTTTTCTAAGTCAACCTGCCCCTTATCTACTGAACTACCCGTAACATACACAGTGCCAACAGGAGTAGTATCTACACTGTTCTCTTCATCGTAATTAGTCATTATAATAAAATTATACCATTAATAATATACTATCAACTCGCAACAGCATTAAGCCTCTCGAATGAGGTGTGGTAGATTTCGTTAGCTCGTTTACTATTTACCTTTAAGCGCTAGGTATTCTTGATTTTTAAAGCTGCAAATTCAGGACAGACGTTTGCAAGTTGAAAAACAAACAAAAAAGATTCCAAAGAGCCGCTTGATTCCATATTGGTGAGCCAGCACATATAAATTTGGAACTCTTGTTCAATGATTTGTTCCTGCTGCGGGATCGGTTCAAAGAACTTGGTATGACGATAAAAGATGGCGAAATTTACTTAGCCGATTTGGAGAATAAAGATGCTTAGGATGATACAATCGCCAACCCCTAGCCTGTACGACCAAGATACCTTTGATGCTCATTTTCTTTGTGACATGAGAAAGGCACGTTGTAGTATCATTATCGAAAGCCCATTTATC
>ERZ773043.1039-NODE-1039-length-16102-cov-5.847012_pt1 | contig 16102 bp, 11 predicted proteins | sample MGYA00580636_ERZ773043 | MGnify/ENA primary metagenome ERZ773043 (study PRJEB29015, sample SAMEA2737992) | human oral metagenome | biome: human oral; feature: human-associated habitat; material: dental | place: China | collected 2065 ... | reverse complement strand
CGGGCCCCCGTCAATTCCTTTGAGTTTCACCGTTGCCGGCGTACTCCCCAGGTGGGATGCTTAACGCTTTCGCTTGGTCACCGACCAAAAAGGCCGACAACGAGCATCCATCGTTTACCGCGTGGACTACCAGGGTATCTAATCCTGTTCGATACCCACGCTTTCGAGCATCAGCGTCAGTTGCGCTACAGTAAGCTGCCTTCGCAATCGGAGTTCTTCGTGATATCTAAGCATTTCACCGCTACACCACGAATTCCGCCTACTTTCGGCGCACTCAAGCCCCCCAGTTCGCGCTGCAAGTCGGATGTTGAGCACCCGCATTTCACAACACGCTTAAGGGGCGGCCTACGCTCCCTTTAAACCCAATAAATCCGGATAACGCCCGGACCTTCCGTATTACCGCGGCTGCTGGCACGGAATTAGCCGGTCCTTATTCATGCGGTACCTGCAAAAACCCACACGTGGGCCACTTTATCCCCGCATAAAAGCAGTTTACAACCCATAGGGCCGTCATCCTGCACGCTACTTGGCTGGTTCAGGCTTCCGCCCATTGACCAATATTCCTCACTGCTGCCTCCCGTAGGAGTCTGGACCGTGTCTCAGTTCCAGTGTGGGGGACCTTCCTCTCAGAACCCCTACCGATCGTAGCCACGGTGGGCCGTTACCCCGCCGTCAAGCTAATCGGACGCATCCCCATCCCTCACCGCTAAGCCTTTCGTCCAAATCGGATGCCGTCAATGGACAACATACGGTATTAGTCCGACTTTCGCCGGGTTATCCCGTGGTGAAGGGCAGGTTGGATACGCGTTACTCACCCGTGCGCCGGTCGCCATCAGGGATTGCAAGCAACCCCCATGCTGCCCCGCGACTTGCATGTGTTAAGCCTGTAGCTAGCGTTCATCCTGAGCCAGGATCAAACTCTCCATTGTAAAATGTCTGCGCATCATGCTTTATCCATAAAGATAAAGAACAACGCTAAAAGTTTTATGCCTTGCGGCATTATCCCATCAGGACGAGCACCCAAATCTATCGTAGTTCCACTCACCTGTACCGGTTACCCACGTCTTCCATAAGAAGACAAAGGAGAACCGACGGTTCTTAATGTTCTACCCAAACGCGCCCATCCCATAAAGAACAAGCACGTCTGCTCTTGTACTACTACTGTCTATGTAAATCTTTCAATGAACTCTTTTTCAATTGCTAACCGAGAACTTCGTTCCCGAAAGCGGATGCAAAGGTATACACTTTTTTATTTCCCGCAAAACATTCACAAGAAAAACATTCAACTTAGCTCTATATTTAACACTTTAAAACACTTTGCGTACTTAAAAACACCATTACACCTTATAAATATAAATTAAACACTTCGCAAAGAGAACAAAATTAGAGCGCAACCAGAGCAACAAATAACACATTAAAGACTTAAACCATATCGCATGGTTTAACAAACCAGCCATGCTGATACTAACACCACAAAGACCAGATAAGCTAAACTAACTAGACAAACCAGCGTGGTTAGACAGGTAAGGCTAACCTTACACAATGGGAAAAGCCAACCCAAAGTGAGGCAAATAAGGCTAACCCCACAAAGAAACCCCACAACAAAAGAAAAGAAACGCACCACAACAACACAACACCTGTCACACTTATGTAAAATTTTCAGCACAAAAATTAACATTATGGCTGCCATTTTACCAACCAAGCTTCCACCTTGCCGCAAAAATTCGATTCTCGCGAAGGTTGGTTGTGATGCAAAATGGGGCTTGTTGTTAATGCAAGAAGATACATTCGCCTTTGCATAAAAACACAATTACCACCAGTACCTGTGCCATTTGGTGCTAAACACAGTGCATTTTGCCGCTAAACGCAGTGCATTTTGGTGCTAAACACAGTGCATTTTGGTGCTAAACGCAGTGCGTTTTGGTGCTAAACGCAACGCATTTTGGTGCTAAATGCAGTGCAAAATGCGGCTAAACGCGAGGACAATAAGTATAAAAATACACATCAATGAGACTAACCAAGCCTTTTCGAACCACTAAAAACATGGCTCAAAAGGTCAAAACAGTCACCAAAAAGTGAAGTTTTAGGGGCTAAAAGCAGGAAAATGGGCCTGAAAAATTACGAGACGACAACCAAACTAGAAAGGCTAAATGGTGCAAAATGCAGGCAATACACCGAAAATTAGACAAAAGAAAAGGTACGGCAGACTGAAAACTGCACCAAATTACCTACTTTAAGGCCTATTATCTCGCTAGAACGAAGTGAAATTTAGAATGATATTGTAAAATAAAAATAAGTATTTAATTTTTCGAGCTGACGCGCTTGTGATTTGATGTAATCGGGAGTTGTTGCATATTCGAGAGCTAATGTGTACGCAATTTTCTGCGCCCAAGAAAGAGGAATTTATAAGTTGGTCCCCCCTCTAAGTGCGAAACCACGTTTGCAACGCCCAAGTACGTAAGTGTGTTTTTTGCGAGTTTATGTTTCAGCAAGCTTATGCACACATAAGCCTCTAAGGCTGTAATTTTTACAACAATGGGAGATACGCACACTAAAACAAAAAACAGACGAAACACATCTGCCGACATCGCCTTGCAAACAGGCGGCAACACCCCCGCTTTCCCCCTCCTCTCAGCAGCCTACCTAAAACTAGGTATTTTGCATTTTCGGTAACATTTGTTACTCTTCTTGTTGGTTTGCAACTCTAACTTTGCCGCAAAATTAGCAAAAAAAGATGGACGCACGTTTGAAGCTTGGTTTAGCATTTTGGTTCACCGTGATGAGTTGCATGGCGGTAAGGCCACCATACCATCTACACCATGCCCTGCCAAACGCCACAGACAACGACAGCACCCAAGCCGATAAGGCACGAAACACGCTGCCACGCGTGGTAAACCTCAAAGAAGTAAACGTGCTGGCACCCCGACAGCTAACGCAACCCACCGTGGCACAAGCCCTAAACGAGCAACGGCTCATTGCCGGAAGCACATCGCTGGTGCAGATGTCGCCCCTACGGCAACGGCTGTCCACGCTAAAAGATGCGTTGGCCATGCAACCAGGCGTTATCATTCAAGAGTTCTTCGGTCTGAACGACCAACCCCGACTCAACATCCGCGGTTCGGGCATACAGAGCAACCCACAACGCCGAGGCGTGTACCTGCTGCAAGACGGCATACCCGTGAACTTTGCCGACGGCTCGTACATCATCGGCGTGATGGACCCCATGACGGCTCATTTCGTTGAAGTGTTTAAAGGAGCCAACGCCCTAAACTTCGGTGCAAGCACCCTTGGCGGAGCCATCAACTTCGTTTCGCCCACGGCCAATAAGCAACATGGGGCAAACATGCGCATAAAGGCAGAAGGCGGAAGCTATGGTTACAGGGCTGTGGCTGCAAGCATGGGCTACCGTTGGCAAACAAGCGATGCCCACATAAGCACGTCGTACAGCGCGCAAGACGGGCATCGGCTTTACAACCACAACACCCGATGGAGCATTGCGGCCAACTATGGGCTGCAAAATCCCAACGGGCATGTGGAAAACCGCACGTACCTGCACTTCACCTGGCTGAAATTCCAGTTTCCAGGGCCGCTCAACATGCAGCAACTGATGGACAACCCCAAGCAAGTTAACGCCGGCGTAGACCTTCCTTTCAGCATGGGGCCGAACGTGTTGCGCGATAAGCCACGTCGTTTTGCGCGCATGATACGCGTGGCCAACCGCACGGGCATCCGCTTCAACGCCAACAGCGACCTCGTGGCTGCCGTGTATTACCAATATGCCGACGACCAATTTGTGTTTCCCATCACCATTTCCATCCCCCACTCGTACCATCACGATGGCGGACTAACCATCAGCTACCGCCTCAACACAGGCAAACACAACCTGCGTGCAGGTCTTGTGGCATCGGCAGGACAAATAGATCGCCGCACCTATATCAATAAAGACGGGCTAGAATCGTTTATGTTTGCCCACGACAACCTGCAAGCGCGCAACCTGACCCTCTTTGCCGAAGACCTGATTAGGCTGACGTCGAAACTGAATGTCGTGGCCGATGTCCACCTCGTGTACAACGAGCGCAACAGCAGCGACCGCTTTCCACAGCCCGACCTTCGGCCGTGGTACAGCCACATGTCCAAAAAGTACCGCTACTTTCGTTCGCAAAGCACAACGCTCAACCAACACTGGACGGCTTTCAACCCGCGCATAGGGCTGATATACAGTCCCTTTAAGGGCGAAGACGTGCAGCTGTTTGGCAACCTAAGCCGAAGTTACGAGCCGCCAACCTTCGACGAACTGGTTGGCACAGAGGTAACAACCAACATCAACACCAGCCCTAAGCGGCTTTACGCCATTGCCTTAGACAAGCAAACGGCCACCACCCTGGAACTGGGAAGCAAGGGACGGATGACGCGTTTTTCGTGGAATGTGGCCGCCTACCGTTCGTGGGTACACAACGAAATACTGGAAGTGAAAGACTACGTGCGCGGCATTAAGCGCACCGAAAACTATCCCACTACCCTACATCAGGGTGTGGAAGTGGGGCTAAACGCCGTTGTGGCCGACAATCCGTGGGGCATAAATGCGGGTAAGCTGACCCTTGGCGGAGTGTACGACTTCAGCGACTTCCGTTTCAGCGGCGGCAAATACCAGGGCAAACGCCTGGCGGGCATACCCCAACACTATCTGAACCTGTCGGCCGAATACGAGCATTCGTGCGGTCTTAGCCTTACGGCACAAGTGGAATGGAAACCAGGCGAAACCCCCATCGACCACACCAACACCATGTTTCAGCCCGCATACCGCGTGTGGAACGTGCGTGCGGCCTACGCACTGGGCAAAAACATCAGCCTGTACGTTGAGATGAAGAACGTGGCCAACAGCCGTTACGCCTCCAGCTACGTTATCAGCGACGAGATACATAACCCGCCCATCCCCTTCCCCAACTTCTCTGCAAAGCAGATGGCGTTCTTCATTCCCGCCCAGCCGCGCTGCATATTTGGGGGCATAACGTGGCAAATGTAGGCTTTGCCGCCTTAAACGACAGAAATGTTTTACACCGTTAGACTTAACATATAACCATCATGACCGAGAAAAAAATGAACATGGAGCAAGGCCATTGGGTGCTTGCCAAACTTGGAAAAAGGGTGCTTAGACCAGGAGGACGCGAACTTACCGCCCAAATGTTGGAGGCAATGAACATCAACGAGACGGACGACGTGGTGGAGTTTGCACCAGGATTGGGACAAACGGCACGCCTAACCGTAGCCCATAAGCCACACTCGTACACCGCCGTAGAGCTGAACGAAGAGGCCGCCAGCCGTGTTCGGCACAACGTAAACTACGCCAACATGCGCGTAGTGGCGGCCGATGCCGCACAAACAGGGCTACCCGATGCCTGCGCAACAAAGGTGTACGGCGAGGCGATGCTCACCATGCAGAGCGCACCGCAGAAAAACGCCATCGTAAGAGAGGCGGCACGACTGCTGAAAGCGGGCGGACTGTACGCCATTCACGAAATTGTAATCTGCCCCGATGATGCGGGCAGCGAGCTACAACGCACCATTGAGAAGGACCTTGCACATAGCATCAAGACCAATGTGCGCCCACTAACGCTCTCGGCATGGCGCGCCATGCTTGAAGAAAACGGCTTTGAGGTGGTATGGACGAAACAAAGTCCGATGCACCTGCTGGAATGGCGCCGCGTGGTGGCCGACGAAGGATGGGGCGGTTTCCTGCGCATCGTTTGGCGCATGCTTCGCAATGCCCCTGCCCGAAAGCGCGTTTTGCACATGCGGAGCATATTTAGGAAGCACGACAAGAACATCCAAGCCATCTCGATGGTGGCGCGAAAACGGGCTTAGCGATGGTTGCACACAACATATCCCAACTGCGCGGGGCGGCCATTGGGCTTGCACTTGCCCTCCTTACAACAACGCTTTTGGGGGCATGCACCGACGACATGCGCTCGCCCGACCTGGAACGGGCCGACCAACTGCTGCCCAACCGCAACGAATATGCCGACTCTAACCTGCACACCCAAGCGCAAGCCAAGCTTGTGGCAGGGCTGTACGACTCGCGGCTCGACCTTATTTACTACGATGCCGACCGCGTAACGCCCCGCCTATACTTCACCAGCGGCGAAGCCACGGTGCCGCTCTCGGCCAAGGCCAACGGCTCGTTACAGCTACGGGTGGTAGACTTCCACACGTATTTCATGCCCCTATACATGTCGATAGACATGAATTTGCTGCTCACCGACACGCCTAGCGACACCATCCGCCTTGCAGGCAAAGACGGCTCGGTGCAAACAAGCGACCACGGAAAAACCATCGGGCTGCCGCTTCCCGAAAGCGACGATGCCGAGATGGAGGGCTTTTACATCAAATCGAAAGGCGAAATATACGCCCTCATCGACCTGATGCTGCCCGTTCCGATGAAAATCAGGTGGCACGGCAAGAAGCAAACAGCCACGCCATAACCGCTTATCGGTGCAAGGATAAAGGCTGCCCCTGCACCGAAATGCCGCGGCCAACATCACGTTCGGCCATCCAGCAGCCTACATTATTCACCCTTCCCCAACAGCATGTTGGGCTAAAAAACAACCAACAGATGAGAACCATAAGTATTAAAAACCTCGCCGCGTTACTCCTTATGCTCGTTATGGGCATGAGTTTGACCACCGCTTGCAGCAATTCGGACAACAATGACCCCATAGACAGCAGCATCGTTGCCAGCATTGTTGGCCCCTACAAGGCCACCATCGCACCCACGCTAGGCAGCAAGAAAATGGCCGAAGGCCCGCACACCATATATATAGAGCGCGTGGAGGGCAACACACAACAAGTGCGCTTGCACTACGAAGGCTTCAACGCACCCTTCCTAGACGAAGACAACAAGCCCAAAAAAGAACGCATGCCTTTCGACATGACCGTTGATTTCACCCTAAACATAACCCAAGAAAAAGACGGGACGGTTACGCTTACATCTGTAAAGGGTTATTTTAAGGCCGCACCGCACAACGGTAAGGAAGCAAATCCAGGTCAAGCTCCCGGCGGCATCGCCATTCCCGACCCCAAAGGGTTCGACACAGACAGGGCTACTGCCAAGGGAACATGGAAAGATGGCAAGCTTGAAGTGGACATTGAGCCGAAAATATTGCCCGTTGTAGTAAAGGTAAAAGCAGCCAAATAAGTGATAAACTAACGGGTTGACGAGCTTACGGGCTTGCAAGCCAACTTGCAATCGCGCAAATATGTCAGCACGTTAGCTAGCAAACCCATCAACAGACAAACCGATAAACATACGAACCCACAAACTTATCATTAACATTACAAACAAACAGCAATGCCAAATTCAAACAAAACCGCCACTCGCCCCCTGCGTTGGTTTGCCATAGCATTTACGGGTCTGGCCCTTCTCGTTACGGGTTGCACCACATCCGAGCTAGACGAAAACGAGCGCGCACTTGTGGCCAAACAGCAACTGGCCGACAAATTCGACCAACTTTTCAACCTTGCCTTCGAGTCGCCAGACAAAGCCGAGGAGCAGTTTAACCAGTTAGTGTTCAGCGATCTCGTTACCGACGACCACAATCTGTTGGCCGACGACGACGTCCGCGCCTTTCAAACACTGGTGCAAATTGCCGTAAGACTTAACAGAGACGCCCGCGACGTACCTTCGAAGATGAGCCAAAACACCCTGTTCGACATGTACATTGCGCGCAACCAGTTGCTCATCTCGAGCGGAAGCACGCTCTACGAGCTGCCCTACCGCCTTCGTAGCGGCGAAAGATACCAACGGTTGAAAGGACTTGTGGCGCAGATAGACAAAGAAACACAGAAGTATGTAGACCAATTGAGCAGCAAAACACAGGCTCCACCCAAAGACATCACCGGCACACAATGGACCTGGACGTTCGACATAGACAGCATTCGAGAAAACGTTGCCGACCTGAACGAGGGCGTGTACAAGTCGATGAAAGAGTTCGCCTTCGACTTTACGCTTAATGCCGACAATACAGTGAAGGCCCAACGTTTCTTTCTTTTGCCTGCCGTTGAGGAATACAGCAAACGCTTCAACGGCGATGGCGACTGGCTCGAAGCTAACATGAGCGAAACGCCCATGCGCTACGCCACCTACGGCAACAAGATATTCTTCCGCATCCCAATGAAGAATACTTCCAACTTCTCTGATGGGTATGGTGATGTGAAGCGCGAATGGTACTACGAGTTTACCTATCAACGTAATGGCAAGAACCTCGTTTTGAGCCAGCCCCGCATCGGGTTGTTCGTTCAAATCAAGCAATTCCTAACCTCGTATGCCGACAAAACGTTCGACACGAGCTATCCCGAACCCTTTAAACAAATAACCCTAACCCCGAAAGAATGAGCCCTATGCCACACTTTAAGTTGCTAGCCGCACTGCTCTCGCTGTTGTTTTCCCTTTCGGGGTGCATCGGTCGGGAGCTAGACGACAACGACACTTTCCAACAGGCGCAACCCTCTGAGATGGATGCCGACAACGCTTTGCTGCTTTCTAAGATATTCGTGATAGACGAAAGCAACACCTACCTGTGGTTCGACCTGCACAACGAGGTGGCCAATTTCTCACAACCCGAACTGCTCCTGCCCACAGACAACGGTGGAACGGAGGGCACTTTGCGCATTCCCCTGCGCGGTCTGCTTTACGAATACCGCGCCAATGAACACACGCTAACGTTTAAGCGCGTGCCGTCAAGGTTCTTAAACTGGGGCGAAACAACGGCTTCGTTCGTCTTCAACCTCACGCAAACCGACGGCGGCAGCATATTGTTACCCGGTGGAAAAACGCAGAAAGGCTCGAAACCCACGTTCGAACTTGCCCTCAAGTCTATCCTCATAGACGGCGCGCAAGCTCCCATCGCGGTGGGAACGCCTTTCAATGCCGACGGGAGAACCATCAAGATGAAACCCTACACCAAGAAACTAACGCTGATAAACGGATGAAAAGACATTCACATACAACTGCCGATGCCCTTAGTGGGCAAACCATCCGCGCCGCGTTGGCGCACCGCAGACCAGGCGTTTTGCTTGTCTGGGCACTCTTGTTGGCGTGCTTCATGCCCGCAACTGTCAGCGCGCAAGCCGTTGTTAACGACACCACACGTGCGCACAACATCAAAGAAGTGGTGGTGAAAGCCAATCGCGGAGCGCGTGCCGTGGGTATGATTAAGCAAACGGCAGAACAGCTTAAGGTGGAAATGCCTGCCGACATGACCGACCTTGTGCGCTACATGCCCTCCGTGGGCGTGTCGATATCGGGGTCGCGCGGCGGCATGCGGGGCTTCGCCATGCGCGGTGTAGAGGCCAACAGGGTGGCAATAAGCGTAGACGGAATATTACAACCCGACATCCAAGACAATGTCGTATTCAGCTCGTATGGCCTTTCCAACGCCTCGCGGATAGACTTCGACCCCTATCTGGCCTCATCGGTAGAGATACAAAGGGGTGCAAACTCGTTCGTATCTGGCAACGGTGCGCTGGGCGGAACGGTGAACTACAACACCAAAAACGCACGCGACCTGATAACGAAAGGCCAATGGGGAGGGTTCGCCCACGCAGGATATAACGGCAAAGACAACCTACGGACGTTCATCGGAGGGGCAGCAGCCCTGTGGAAACAATGGGAAGCGTTGCTCATGGTTACCCGCCGCGACGGCAACGAGTTGCGAAACTTCGCACACGGAGCGCGAACCCGCAACATCACCTCTACCCAAACAGACCCCACCTCCTTTGCACAACACGCCTGGTTGGCCAAACTTGCCTATGCACCCAACGAGCACCACCGCATTGATGCGGCCTTCTACGCGATGAACCGAAAGGCAGATGCCGAGGTTTGGACACTCGAACCCATAGACGCTTTCACGGCAGAAGGCAAGCCTTATTATTATTCGCACGACCAATCGCTCACCCGACAGGCTTCTGCCGGCTACCGCTTCACGTCAGACGAAGCACTGGTTAAGAAGTTCGCTGCCAGGCTACACTATCAGGTTTCGTATCTCGATGCCACTACGTGGACAGATTATTATCGTCCAAACTTCGACAAGCACAACGGCAACATGACCCTGTTGCACGAGGGTAAGCGCGACAAATACCGCGCACAAGAGATTGGCGACGCCCTGTTACGCCTCTCGGCCGACACCCGTAAGCTGCCCCTTGGCGTGCTAGGCCAACACAGCCTAAACCTAACTGCCACCACTTCGCTGCGCAATTACAACTCGCGCAACGTGGATGTGGAAAATCCCGTAGCCGCAAACAACGTAGACGGCTACACCGTTAGGCACGGAAAGGTGTACCTTTTGGGCGAGAACATGGGCACCACGGCCGAAGCTTACGCCTTTGTAAACCCCATCAAGCGGTTCAACTTGGCCCTGTCGCTGCTAGACGAAGCCACGCTTTCGCCCGTGCTGAACCTTAAACTGGGCGTGCGTTACGACCTCTTCCGCACAACCGACGATGCCGACACGCAGGCGCGCAACACCGGCTACATTGCCTACCTGCTGCAAAACGTGCAGGGAGCGAACATGGATTTCAGTCCGATACGCAACACCCAGGGTGGCCTTTCGGCACTGGCCGTGCTGGCATACACGCCCAAGCCGTGGCTCAATTTGGCCTACAAGTTCTCCACTGGCTATCGTGTACCCAACATCGAAGAGCAATATTTCCAGTTCTACAGCACGTGGCCATCGTTCCTTGTGATGGCAAACCGCGACCTGAAGCCCGAAAAATCCATCAATCACGAGTTGGAAATAACAGGCAAAACCAATGCCCTGGCCTACATGTTCAGTGCCTATTACAACCATTACTCCGACTTTATCGAGCTTCGGCAAGGCCTGCTCACGGTGAGCCAGCCACTTATGCCGCAAGAAAAACGCCTGGCCTACGTAACCAACGTTAACCGCGACCGCGCCCATCTTGTAGGTTTCGATGCCGCACTGCAACTGTATCCAGATGCTTGGTGGCCCGCCTTACGCGGCATTTCGCTGTCGTCGGCGTGGAGTTACGCACAGGGCGAGTCGTCTTCGGGCATGAGCATGCTCAGCGTTCAGCCGCTTGCCGGAAACCTTGGGCTAGCCTACACCAGCGCAAATAAGCGTTGGGAGGTTAACGCCAAGATGAATTTCCACTTCGCCAAGCCCATTTCGCAAACCACATTTTGGGACCGCGACGCCTCCGGACGCGACATTATTCGCCGTTTTCCCACCGCATTTTTAGAGAACGCATACACCTTCGACCTCTATGCCTATTATAAAATAGGTGGCCACATCACGCTGAGGGCGGGCGTGTACAACCTTCTCGACACCCAATATCACCGTTGGGACGACCTGCGGCAGCTCACCAACCCCGCCTTGCTGGGCAACATCAACCTCTTCTTTAAAGACGGGCGCAAGTCGCTCGCACGCTTCACACAGCCTCGCCGCTATCTATCGGCGGCCATAGAAATTAACATTTAAAACCCCGCATATAATGAAACACATCGTTTTGGCGGCCTTGTCGCTCGCCACTTTGTTCGCTGCATGCGACCAACGCAACGTTATAGACGTACACCAAGAGGCCGCCGTGCCCGACCTGAACAACCCCGTGGTGCAGAAACTCACCTCCACCACATGGTTTAAAGACGTGAACTTGAACATTCCCAACGAGTCGTGGAGCAGCACCAACTTCGGCAGCAAGGCCTCTACCCCATTCGAAGGCATGCTCTACTCTATGGCATGGCTGGGTATGGAGCTGCAAAGAGACGGCACCTCCACGCTCATCTTCTATCCACCGCTTACGAAATACCAATTCCTTCTTTGCAGGGGCAAGTGGAAAACATCGCCAACCGACCCCAACACCGTTATCATCGACACCAAAACACCCGTGGGATATGCCACCTTACGCGTGAAGGTGATGGACCTGCAAACCAAAGACAACGTGGCCATGATACGCGCATACGTTGACGTAGGCGACCGCGTGATGATGATAGACTTCTTTAACGGAGGCTCGGTGCTCGAAGGCGGCTCGCCAACAGAGTTTCCCGACCTGCGCAACATGGGGCAAGCATGGTTCGACGGCATGCAAGTTAGCCGACAACCCATAGACAAAGGCCTGTTTAACAACACCGCTTGGGAAATGTCGCCCTATTCAAGCGAATCGGAAAGTAAATTCGAAATACCCCAATTGGCCATCCGAACAACTTTCGTTAACGACTTCCTCACCAAGACACCATCTCTTGTTTACGGGGCGAAGTTCAACTTCGCACAAGACGGCAACGTGTACATAGACATTCCATCTGTCGTTAAAGAGACGGCGTTCCGCCCCTGGGCATCGCAGGTTGAAGACAAAACCATCATGGTGAAAGGCACTTGGCGCACGCAAGGCAACCGCATTATCGTCGAAACAAACGAGCTTCCGTTCATCAGTGTGGGCGAAGCACTCTTCCGTGTTCCAACAGACCAACGCCCGCTCGACGTGCTACTCAGCAACGACAACGGCGATGCCGTGAAGGTTTGGAAAAACTATTACTACATCATCGAGTACATCAAACCCACAAACACGGGCGCATGGTTCCGCATTTCATCGCCACAAGAAACCTATTATCTCTTCATGCTCAAGCAGCCCATCGCCACTTTAACCGATGTTAAAGGCGTTAGAGAAACCGCAAAAACGTTGACACAACCCTAACACAAAGCCACAATGAACAAAACATATATCACACTGGCCGCCACAACGGCCCTGGCACTTGCCCTGAACTCGTGCCAAAAGGGCGACTTGCTCAACGTCGTTCAAGACGATGTAGAGCTGAACGAGAACACCGCCCAATACCAGGATTTCATCAAAGAGCGCGTTACCGACTACGCCCGAGCTTACCGCTTTGAGCAGGCACGTGCCAATTTGCCCAAGCTTACCGACGAGGCTAACCGCAAAGAGGGCGAACGCATCATCAACTTCTACCACGCAAAAGCCCTCAAAGACGGCTTCGCATACCTTTTGCCCAACGGCGACTCGCTCTTCTTAAAGATGAAAAACGAAGAGAACCTGCCGCCAGAAAAGATAGAGCATATTCTGCAATTCAACCAGTATGCCGAGTTCAAAGGCCTGGGGCAAGACGTTACGTTGTGGGGAGCAGGCAACTTTCCAAACACGAAAAGCATTTACATAACCGAGGCGCAGATAACAAAAATGCTCGACCTAGACAAGCTTACAAAGCTAGAAGAGGTGCGACTAATCTTTGAAGCCGGCAACTTCGATTACACGCTTTGGTTTCCCAACCGCCCCTTTAAGCCCATAGACGTAAGCGGATACGACTTCTCGAAGAACGACAAGATAACATGGATGGAGTTTAAGAATTGCGATCTCACGGCAATAAAAGCGCCCACAAACGTGTTCCCTATGTTTAAAGCAAGTTATTGCGAATACAACGCAAACACCATCAACACCCCGAGGGCGCGCAAAATGCAGTTCGAGGATTGCAACATCCTAGAACCCGACATAAAAGTTACCAATCCCCACTTGCGCAGCTTAACCATCACTACCGATTATAATGCAAACAACAGGGGTTTTCGCACGTTCGACATTAGTGCTAGCCGCATTAACTATTTCTCTATTTATCAGCAAAGCAGCAAGCAACATGAGGTAGAGGAGATTAAGCTCAATCAGTATCTAGACACCCTCGAGATACTGTCCCTGGGCAATAGGCAGAAAAAAGCGAAAATAGTGGGCCTAGACAAGATTAACAAGCTGAAACGACTGGTATACAACTTTAACACGTGGCCCATGTTGCCCCAAGACATACCCTGCGCCGTTACATCTCTGAGCCTGCCTGCCAGCAGCCCGCCAGACATCAAGGTAGGAACGCAGATAGACTTTACCAAAGTGCAAGGCCTGCGAGAGCTAGAAGTCCAACAATTCATAACAGACAACACCATTTACCCCGAAAACTTGGACTCGCTTGTTCTCAAACCCCACAGCTATATCGACCCCGTTAAGACATTAGACCTTAGCCACACCAAGCTAAAAAGGTGTGAGTTGTATTTTGGATGGACGACAGGCGTGGAAGAAAGTAGGCCGGACATGCCCCGAATTAAACTTATAAAGATGCCAACCACGATAGAAAAGCTTGATTTAAGCTCGATAAATACTGAGGTTCTAGACCTTACGGGCTTAGACAATCTTAGGTTTTTAAAGATAAGTGATTATCTTAACAACCCAATTAAGCGGATTATCTTCCCCAAGAACCTTAAACGAAGCAACTTTAAGGGCGAATTCGACTTCTTTCTAAGTGTGGATAAAACCAAAACAGAATTGGTAAACTACCCCAAATGGGTTAAAACAAACGAGAATGGTTATGAAGTTGCGAAGTAAAATCGAACATATTCTGGCGAAATGGTAATAAAACGAACAAGGCAACCACTCCCTTCCCCGCTCTCCCACCAAGGGAGGGGGGCGAAGGGGCTTGTGGAACGAGGGGGCAGTAAGCCAACTGCAAGTTGACATGCCTACGCGCTAGCAAACAAACAAGCAGCCAAACGAACCCTTATCGGTACAAGTCCACATCTCCAGAAACCCGTAAAACCACGTTCGCATAAAGTCACAAACCCATATCCTCATCAACACATAAACTCATAAACTCACAAACTAAAATCTCATAAACCAACACAACATTATGCAGAAAAAAGCTATTCGCTCCCTACTATGGATGCAGGCGCTGCTTTGCGCCATGTTCTTATTCGCGTGTTCTAACGACGACGACAACAGTAACGACCCACTACCAAAACCCCAACCCAAGGAGTTGAAGGTGCAAGTGGCCGCAGACACCAAGACCAACACCGCCACCCTAAACGTGGCCAACGCCCCAGCCGAGGCATCGCTAAGCCTGGTTTTAGACGTTGAAAGGGGTAAAGCACTAGACCAAGCCACAGCAGACAAGAACGGTACACATACCTTTAAGCTGCCCCTGCTGGCCGGTTACGAGCAAAAACTGAAACTGGTAGTGAAAAGCGGAGCCGCCAGTGCCGAGGTGAACAACCTTACTTTGCCCGCTGCCGAAGAGCAATACGCCGACGAACAAATTGCACAGGGCTTGCAAAAACACAAGTGGCTGTCCGACCAAGAGCGTTCGCGCATCATCGTAGACCACACTAGCACAAACCCCTACCACATGTTTGTCAACAAGGCCGTAAAGCATTTCGAGTTCCTGCCCAACTCCAAGTTCACCTTTACCGTGAGCTCTCCCCGGTCGATGACCTTCCCCAACGGCAAGTGGAGCGTCAAGAACAAGCGCGTAGACATAGACACCCGAATACTCCTAGGCCCGATGCTCCTGCGCAACTCGCGCATACAAACCCTCACCGAGAAAGAAATGGCGATGCTAACCGAGGTAGACGGCGGGTTGTTCCTCCTTTGGTTCACGGCCGAATAAACGCCGCTACCTGGCCGCAAGCCTGGCTAACAGCCATCATCCAAGCTCCATTTATCCCCGTTTTGCCGAAATTCGGCATTTGTAGGGGTCAACACAAGCATCTCTCCCAGTTGCATGGTTCGCCATGCCGCTGGGAGATTTCTTTTTGTAAACATGGGTTCGGCATAAAACGCAACGCACCTCCGCGAGGGAGTTCAGCGCATCGGCAGTGCCCATTTCGTACAAGGGCTTGCAACCACGGGAGCCTTTACCTCGGTGCTTAAACACAATATCAACCTTTTCTCCACCAGTACCCGTTTCTGCATCGAGCGGTTTTCAGCCCGAAACCTCGCCAACAAAAAGCCGCTTGCGCTTTTGTTTTGTACAATTTTCGGTTTATTTTTTAACATTATGAGTGCCCTTTTTGCCCACCAACTGCCAACCTTGCCGCAAAAAATCGATTCTCGCGAGGGTTGGTTTTGATGCAAAAAGGGGCTAACCTGCGAATGCAACAAAATGTATTTTTATTTAAAGAGGCCATCATCCGCACCTGTTTTTGAGTCATTTGCCGCTAAATGTAGTGCAATATGGTGCTAAATGCAGTGCATTTTGGTGCTAAATGCAGTGCATTTTGGTGCTAAACGCAGTGCGTTTTGATGCTAAATGCAGTGCGTTTTGGTGCTA
>ERZ773043.1036-NODE-1036-length-16127-cov-13.978596_pt1 | contig 16127 bp, 14 predicted proteins | sample MGYA00580636_ERZ773043 | MGnify/ENA primary metagenome ERZ773043 (study PRJEB29015, sample SAMEA2737992) | human oral metagenome | biome: human oral; feature: human-associated habitat; material: dental | place: China | collected 2065 ... | reverse complement strand
GCATGCCGGGTGGTGTGGCAGGGGTGCAGCCCAGAGGGCTGCCCCCTATGCCGATCTGCCCACGACATGCGTTCATGACGGATCATGCGTCCATGACGGATTCTTCCCGCACCTCGTCAGCCGTTCCATCCGCGGCCATGCCCCGGCGCCGTGCCGTGACGCTGGTCAGCGGCCCCAGTGCCCTGGCCCGGCAACAGGCCATTGCCACCCTGCGCGCCGCGCACGAGGGCGGCCTGTGGCTCCAAACCGGCGATCCGGGATTGCAGCGTGCCAGCACGGCAGGAACAGCGACAAAGCCGCCAGTTGCCTCGCGGTTTGGCTCCGTACCTGCTTCCGTTCCCGACCAGAATCTGGCGGCAGGCTGCATCTGCTGCCTGGGCGGGCCGGTTTTTCGTACCACGCTGGTGCGGCTGCTACGCCGCACCGACTGGCAGCATCTGTATCTCGAAGTGGCGCAGGAAGGCGAGCACCTGCAGCGCATCGTCGACCAGCTGCGGCTGCCGCCCTTCAACCAGCATCTGCAGCTGGTGGCAATGGTGCGCGCGCTGCCGGAGGAGAGGATTTCACCTGCTGGCCAGGGGGAGGGGATTTCACCTGCCGAACCGGGGGAGGGGGTGCCACCTGCCGGGGGCCTAGGGGGCATGGATGCTGGTGAGGCAGGGCGGGACGCCAATGAGACACCCCTGGCCGGAAAGGCCGCAACGGGACCAGACTGGCCCGAAGGTGCACGGGCCGTGAGCAGCGGCCGCCTCCATGCCGCTCCCGCAGAGCATGCCGGCTGGGCCAGCCTGGTGCTTGCCGGCCGGCACTGGAGATTTCACGACCCGCTCGACCTGGATCGGGCTGCAGACGGCACAGACGCGGAACCCGTCACAGCCAGCGTGGCTTCAGATTTTCTTCACCACCGCTGGCTTCCCGAACTGGGCGCACCCAGCCGCCAGGAGGCACAGGAAGCCCTGCAGCAGGTGCTGGCGGTGCCGGGCGTGCAGCAGCTTCAGGCCGTGTTGCAGACCGGTCGCAGTGCCTATGACTGGCGGTATGCCGCGGGGGAAGCAGCGGCAGAAACTGTCGCTTGGCCGCCTGTGGAAAATGCCGGATTCGGGCGGAAAGCACCAAACTTGAGCGCCGCTCTTCGGTCGCAGGAAACCGTCTGGCGTCTGGACAACCGCGTCCGGCTCGGATTGGCGCAAGGTACGGACCTGGCCCGATTGCACGTGGCGCTGGCTGCGCTCGAAGCGCTCTGGTCCTGACGGTGCTGACCCCCGTCCCGACGGCCCTGACCCCCGTCGTTCGTTCTTTCCCTTCCCGGGCACTTCCGTCCATGACGTGCTCTGGACAGCAGCAGGCACATGCCGGCCGCGCCACCAGCAGGTACGTCTCACCCGCGCGGCATCGGTGCCCAGCCGACGCGCGCGTCTACGCTCATCGGTGGCCGCTGTTCGATCATCGGCACGCAGTGGGGCAAACCGGATTCCTGTTCAACACTGGCTCCCGTCGTTTGGGGGTCACACCAATGAACATGATCTACAACAGCCCGAATTACTGCATCGTCGAATTCAGCGGCGACCAGTCCGGCCCGATCTGCCATGGTTTCGAAATCATGGACAAGGCGGCCAAGCGGGAAATTTTCATCGGCGGCCTGATGGCCGACAAGTTCCGTCAGGACGTGTCGGTGCTGATTGCTGCCGAACCGAGCATCGAGGAAGTCGATCACTTCCTGGCGGGCTTCGAGGGCATCATGCACCAGCCCCTGCTGCTGCATTGACCAATCGTTTCATTGCATCTTGAATTCATGATTCAGGATTACACAAAGTATGCCGGAGGAAGTGCCATTGATCCTCCCTCCGGCCTGCCACCGGGATCACGCACGTCATGGAGATGCCGCAATCTGGTCACCGGTGCACAGGCACATTTTCATACTGCCGTGCCGACTATGCTGCTGATCTGGAAATCCACTGATCTGCCGTTGCTTCACCGCCCGGAACGCCATGCTTCCACGATGTGGCTGACCATCAGCCCGCTGGCACCCGGGTTGCCGGCCGGATCGAACAGCCGTTCCAGATCCCCCAGATTCATCACCGACGAAATCCGGGCGTCGCGCCCCAGGGCCTGACGCAGTGACCAGCCGTTCTCGCGGGCGGTTTCGTGCAGCTCGGCAATCAGCGCCTGGGCAGCCTCGCGACCCAGACGGGGCGTGAGCGCCTGCACCAGCGTGGCCGGCAGGCTCTGCTCGTGCTGCCGGGCCATGTTGGCCTGCATCCGGGCACCGTCGAACTGCAGCGAACCCAGCAGTTCCTCTGCAGCCGCCAGGCTGCTGGCCGCCGCCCCGAACAGCTGCTGCATCGTGTGCCAGCCGGACTGCCACTGGCTCAGGCCGCCTTCATGCTGCACGTCCATGGCCCCCAGCAGTACGGCTGCCAGCCCGGGCGCGCGCTGGGCGGCCTCCATCATCAGCTGGGCCGTCACTGGTGTCTGCGGCTGGTAGAGCACCGAATCGGGCCCTGGCCGTCCATCAGGCATCTCGCGTACCTCGCCGATCTCGGCCTGCGCCATCAGGGCGATGTCCTGGCCGATCTTGCCCAACACCCCGCACAGCAGCGCCAGCTCCGTGCCCAGACGGACGAAGCGGTCGCGCGACACATGCCACGAGGCGGGCGGCAGCATCAGACCCAGTGCGTCGGCCAGCCGCTGTGCCACCGACAGGCTGCGCTCGGTCTGGGTGCCCAGTGACGACAGCGTGCCGTCCGGCCCGCCGAACTGCAGCACCGATGCATCCAGCAGCGCGGCCCGCAGGTGGCGACGGCTGCGCTGCAGCGGATCCAGCCAGCCCGCCAGTTTCCAGGCCAGCCAGATGGGGGCATCGGGCTGCAGCCGGTGACGGCTGGCCAGCATCGTCTCCTGATGGTCCTCGATCAGCTGCACCAGGGCCGTGCCTACCCGCTCCAGCATGTCCTGCAGCCGGCGGCCGGCTTCCTTGCACTGCATGGCCAGCACCGAATCCATCAGGTCCTGATGGCTGGCCCCGTGATGCAGGTGCCGGGTCGCGTCGGGTGTGCGGCTGTCGATCAGTTCCGACAGCGCCTTCAGAAACGGAATGGCCAGCGTGCCGGCCACCCGGGCAGCCGGATACAGCCGGGATGGATCGAAGCGGCCGCCCCCGATGTCGTGCACCGGCGCATCGCTGGCAGCCGGATCGCCCAGCTCGTGACAGGCCACCCCGATGGCGCGGGCCGCCTCGTCGGGAATCAGCCCCACCGATGCCTGGGCATGGGCCAGCCCGTTCTCGAAACGGGCCATCGCGGCCAGCAGGGCCGCATCCGAAAACAGGGAATCGATCGAGGCGGGGGCAAAGATACGTTCAAACATGGCAGGCAGGCATGACAGAACAGGGCGCACAGGTATCTGCGAACCGGGAACCCATTCGGGTTTACCCTTGGCAGGGGCGGACTTCGGGATGAATCCATGCAAAATACCATTGCTGCCCCCAACGGCAAACCGGAGACACCGGCAATGTTGGCTTCGGCCCAAGCCTGTGCCATGAATCTGCCCGTTTCGCATGCATCCGGCCATTCCGCATGAGCCTGCCCATGCCGGTCACGTTCATCGCAGCAGGTTTTGCGCAGGTTCATCACCACAGGGTTGGGTCCAGTTCATCATTGCGACAGCCCCTGGGAAGCTGACGCTCTGCAAAATCTGCGGGCACATGACTGGCATGGCCGTTCATCTCGTCGCCATATCGGTGTAGGATGAACCATTCACAAACCTGATTCCATCCTGCAACCGGCTCCCCCGGCATCTGCTGCCATGCGCCTCAAACACTTCCTGCTGCTGCCGCTGTTTCTGCTCGCCACGTCCGCCTGGGCGTCCGAGGGCACGCTGGATGGTGCCGGCATGCCCATCTACTGGGGCATTCCGTTTGCGGGCATTCTGCTGTCCATCGCGCTGATGCCGCTGGCCATCCCCTGGGTCTGGCATCACCACTTCGGCAAGATCACCCTGGCCTGGGCGCTGGGCTTTCTCGTCCCGTTTGCGTGGTTCCATGGGAGCGATGCGGCGCTGCATGCGCTCGTGCATGCAGCCGTGGCCGAATACATTCCGTTCATTTTGCTGCTCACGGCCCTCTATACCTGTGCCGGGGGCATTCACATCAGCGGCAACCTGCACGGCCGCCCCATCCTGAATACGGGCATGCTGCTGCTCGGCACCATCCTGGCCAGCTTCATGGGTACCACCGGGGCCTCCATGCTGCTCATCCGCCCGCTGATCCGTGCCAACGACAACCGCCAGCACCAGGCCCACGTCATCGTCTTCTTCATCTTCCTGGTGTCCAACATCGGCGGCGTGCTCACCCCGCTGGGTGATCCACCGCTGTTTCTGGGCTTTCTGCAGGGGGTGGAATTCAGCTGGACCCTCACCCACCTCTGGGCCGACATGGCCGTGACCGTGGCCCTGCTGCTGTCGCTCTTCTTCCTGCTCGACAGCTGGCTCTACCGCAAGGAGGGCGTGTTGCCGGACGATCCCACGCCCGACACCAAATCCATCGGCCTGCAGGGCTGGTCCAATGTGCTGCTGCTGGGTGTCATCGTCGGCCTGGTGCTGATGAGTGGCCTGTGGAAATCGCCCGTGCATTTCCATGTGTACGGCGCCGAGGTGGGCCTGCCCGATCTGGTGCGTGACATCGGCCTGCTGGTGGTCATCGTCCTGTCGCTGCGCATCACGGCACCGTCCATTCATGCCGACAACCAGTTCGGCTGGGGGCCGATGCAGGAAGTGGCCAAGCTCTTTGCCGGCATCTTTCTCACCATCACGCCGGTCATCGCCATGCTCAAGGCTGGTACCGATGGTCCGTTTGCCGCCGTCGTGCACGCCGTCACGGGTGCCGACGGCAAGCCCATCCCCGTCATGTACTTCTGGGCCACCGGCCTGCTCAGCTCCTTCCTCGACAACGCGCCCACCTATCTGGTGTTCTTCAACACCGCCGGCGGCAATGCCCAGGTGCTGATGAACGAGATGGCGCACGTGCTGATGGCCGTGTCGGCCGGGGCGGTGTTCATGGGGGCCTTCACCTACATCGGCAACGCACCCAACCTGATGGTCAAGGCCATTGCCGAAGACCGGGGCATCCGCATGCCCAGCTTCTTCGCCTACCTGTTCTGGTCACTCACCTTCCTGCTGCCCTGTTTCGTGCTGCTGTCGCTGTTCAGCTTCCGGTAAGAGGGGCGGAACCTTGCCTGCGCAGTGTGCCTGACAGTACGCGGTTGGAAGCAGTGCGGGGACGAATGCGTCCATGACACGCTCCGCTGTGAGCGTATCGTGAGGTTCAGGGGGCATGGGGCAGATTTTTGGGGAGAACAGGAAATCTGCCTGTTTCGAGAAAACCGGCACAGCGCCCCACCGGGCATGTCACTACACTCGGCAGCAGCAGATTTGCTGATCTTCCGGGCGCCGGGCGGCCCGGGCTGACGGGGCCATGGCGGCGGACCGGCAGCCTGTCCAGCCAGGGCACCCTTCTTCCGTGGTGAGACCATGAACAAACGTGCCCTGCTTCTTTCCTCGCTGATGTTTTCCCTGCCCGTCGTGACGCTGGCCCAGCCAGCCGACACGGCTCCTTCCGCAGGCGCTGCAGTGGCTGTGCCCGCTGTGTCAGCACGGCTGGCCGATGCGACGCCTGCCGCGGGCACGGTGGTGGCTGCCCCCGGCGCAGCCAGTGCGACGAACACCGTGGCCGGCGTGACGGCTGGTACGAAGCAGGAGGCCGCCGGCAATGAACACACGGGCCTGGTCGGTGTGGATGTCGTTTTTCACGATCCGAAGCCCAACACCGGCAACCCCGAAAAGGATGCGCTGATCGTCGAGCGTCACCAGCGCCAGCGGCTGGTCTATCACCTGCAGGCGCGCCTGGATTCGGAAATCAACCGCATGGCCCTGGGCCGTCTGGCTGCCTCGCGCGGTGGAGATCCGGACTTTTCCGAAAAGAAAAACCAGGCCATGCTGCAGGAAATCCGTGACCGCCGCAACAATTACGAGCGCCAGATCATCGAGGCCCAGGCTGCCCTGAAGGAAACCGAGGCCAAACTGGCGGCACTGGACGAAAGGCTGCTGGCCGAGGGCAAACGCAACAAGTAAGCTGGCAGACAGGCAACCTGCTGCCTGGCCGAAGCCCCTATTTCGAAGCTCCGGTTGTCTGGGGCATGAACATGGTTACGCGGACAGCAGGCGTTTTTGAATTGCTTTGAAAACCGGGTACAGCAAAATGAAGACCCGGGCTGCCTTGTGGCAGAACCCGGGTCTTCATTTTGAAGGTGCGTTCCCTGCGGCGTGTTTTTCTTACCGGAAATTCACCACGGCACTCGGCGTGCCCGGCAGCCCTTCATAGGTCATCCGGTAGCTCTTGCCCGCCTCGGGCTTGATGCGGGCACCAAAGGCACCCAGCGACAGCATGTCGCCCGGGCGCAGGCGGATGCCGTCCTTTTCCAGATCCTGCACCAGCATCAGCACGGCATTGAGCGGGTTGCCCTGCAGGGCGGTACCGGGGGCGGACTGCACCACCTGGCCGTTCTGGTCGGTGATTTTGACCGTCATGGTGCCCAGCTGGTCCACCATGTCCTGATCGACCCGCACCGGAATTTCGGTACCCAGCACACCAAAACGTGCATTGGCGTTGACCACGGTGGCGTCGGCCGCCGTCATCTGGTCCGGATGCTGGTAGGCCAGATCGGGCAGCTCGATGAACGGGTAGATGCCCGACAGGCTGGCCAGCACTTCACGCGGCGTTTGTGCATCGTGAATGGCGGCGCTGCGCACCACCACCACCATGTCGGCCTCCATGCGGGGGTGAATGGCATAGCGGTCGGTGGCCAGCACCACGCCCGAGGGCAGCAGCATCCGCTCCAGAAGGGCGCCGCGTACGGCCACCGAACGGGGTTTGCCGGGGCTGGTGTCGTCGTCGGGGGCGGGCATCAGGTCCGTCTTGTAGCCGATGATGCGGCCGGCCGACGGAATCACGCCCTTCAGGAAGGTGCGGCTGGCACATCGTGCCTGATCCAGCGTCAGCGCGGCGGGCGGCATGGGCAGCGCCTCGCGCTTCAGGTATTTGTACGCATATTCCATCAGCCGCTGCTGGTCGGCACAGAAGTTGCCGGCAATGCGCATCTGCGCCACGTGGGTCTGGTATTCCACGGCCTCGCGCTCAGCGCCCTCGCGCTGGCGTGCCAGCACGGAGGGGTCTGCAGGGATACCGGCGTCGGCTTCGGCTCCACCATGGGCTGAAGGCGTGGCTGGTCCCGACGGGCTGCTGCAGCCGGCAAGGACCAGCGCACAGGCAACCGGCATCAGGCGAAGCAGGGGGAATGATGCAGACATCGGCATTCTCGCTTGCAGAGTAGGGAGGGAGAACGGCTGGCACCCCGCGGAGTGCCGTGAAAGCAGCCGGACGCTGCTGCCGCACGTCAGAGCCATCATCCGGCAGGGGAGGCACCAGGGCTGGCCATGGAACCTTCCCGTGGCGATGGAGCACGGTGCGACAGGGTATGGCCGGATGAAATTGGCAGCAGATGGGTACGTATGATGCGTACGCCACACACATTCGTACCAGATGTTAACGGTTGTGTGGCGCCGTGGGGACCTGTAGTGGTTACGGCCGTATCAAACGTGGTACAGGCTGTGAGAAATGACCGGCTTCCCTGTAAAACTGGCCAGATTCCTGGCCGGCTCAGGGGTGCGCCGGTTTGGCTTCCTGCATGTCCTCGGCCTCGTAGAGGGTGACGGATTTGCCGGACATCTGGTAGCCGGCACTGCCCAGCGGGGTGTCGATGTGGGACGGGGCCAGCACGCCCTGCACGGTGACCGGATCCATGATCTGGAAGCCCTTCAGGGGTTTTTCCGGGACGACGTGGATGACCTGGTTGGAGGGAGGCGGCGGGACGTGGATGCAGGCGCCGAAGTAGGGCACCAGCAGGAATTCCTCGATGGTGGTGGAATCGCTGCTGTCCAGTGGCACGATGAAGCCGGAAATGGTGATCTTTTCCTGCTGGATGGCCGGGTTGAGCGGGGCGTTCTTCCAGGCTTTCTGCAACTTGCGCAGCGCGGCAATGGCGCGCGGGTCGTTGTCGGACATGCCCGAGAAGTTCAGCGACTTGAAGTCCTTGAGCGGTTCCCAGTTGGGGGGAATGAGTTTTTCCCAGTCCATTTCGGGGTAGGCACTGCCCTGTGCGCTGCTGCCGGCACCGTGGCCGGAAGCCGTCTGGTCGCCGCCTTTGTCCGGGTTCTGCCCCTGGCCGTTCCGGGCGCTGCCTGTGCCTGCCTGCCCGGTGGTGCCGTCGCCTGCACTGCGTTTTTTGGGCAGTTCCTCTCCCAGCACGAAGCGTCCCTGCCCCTGGCTGGACTGCAGGTCGGAGCTGGCACCGCTGGTGGCCGTGCCGTTGCCGGCTGCGGTGGGGTCTGCCGTGCTGCTGCTGGTTGCGCTCTGGCTACCTGCCGCATCGCTGGCAGCGTCAGGCTGGCCGGCATTGACGGACTGGCTGGCATTGACGGACTGGCTGGCGTTGTCGGGCAGGCTGGTGCCGTCGGGCTGTCTGGAACCGTTGGGTGTGCGGGCGTCGTTCGGTTGGCCACCGGTGCCAGCTTGACTGGTGCCTGTGCCGGTTTCTGGGGTGTCCTTGCCGGAGACGGCGGTCGTGTGCATGGCGGCCGTCAGGGCCAGTGCCAGCAGGGACAGGCGAAAGGGCGAGGGCAGGCGGACAGGCATGGAGAGTTTCCGGAAGCAGAAAGGCAGGGAAAAAGGGGGTGTGCAGCGCTTTGCCGGGCAGAAGCCGAAAGGCGGGGCGAAAAACGGCGAAACACCGAAAGCAACGGACAGGCCACGGACCCGGTGGACCGTGAGCTGCATCGAATAATGACGCCGGGGCGCCAAGGCTTCAGTGCTGCCGAGGCACATGACCACATTGAACCATGACGCATGTTAACCGGCGTTGACCACACGGCTGCAGGAGGCTTTACGGTCGGCCATGTAATGGTGACATGTGTCCCGGCCAGCGGGATGCACAACGGAGGTTCATCCGAGGTTCATCTGCGGGATGCACGCAATGGGACTTATTACAACCGCGGCGTCAGCCCGTCCGCCAGCGCCCGCTGGCTGGCCCGCCAGGCCGGCCACAGCGCCGTCAGTGGTCCGGCCACGGCCACCAGCGCCATCAGCTGCAGTTCGTCGGCCGTCAGGCGGGCGATGGGCCAGACGATGCCCCACTGGTTCTGCAGCACCGGCGCCGCCAGTGCCGAGGCCAGACCCAGCAGGCCGTAGCCTGCACAGGCGCCGCCGGCCGTCAGCAGTGCCCCTTCAAGCACCAGCAGGAACAGCAGGTCCAGCGGCCGGGCCCCCACCGCCCGCAGGATGGCCAGTTCGCGCTGGCGCTGCTCCAGACTGGCCAGCAGTGCCGTGATCAGTCCGCACAGGCTCAGCACCAGCACGAGTGCCGAGAGCGCCTGCAATGTACGTGTGACGATGTCCAGCAGCCGCCAGAGCTGGTTGAGCGCCACCGCAGGCAGCACGGCCAGCAGTGCCTCGTCCTCGTTGGCATTGATGTCGCGCTGCAGGTTGAATACGCCGGCGCGGGACTTCAGTCCCACCAGCGTGGCGGTGATGAATTCGGGCTGCAGGTCGAAGGCGCGTACCTTGTCGGCCGGAATGTTGACGCCCGGCATGGGCGCGCCCGACTGCCAGTTCAGGTGAATGGCCGTCATGGCGTCCAGGCTGATGTGCAGGGTGCGGTCCACCGGGGTGCCCGTGGGAGCCAGAATGCCGCTCACATGAAAGGGCTTGTCGGCGTGTTCGATGCCCGGTGCGTCGCCCGTGCCATGGGTGAGCGTCAGCCGGTCACCCAGTCTGTAGCCCAGCTTGCGGGCCACTTCGGCGCCCAGCACCACCTCGAATATTTCATGAAAGGGCTTGCCTTCGGCCAGTTGCAGCTTTTCGCGGGCGCCATAGCGAAAATGCTCGAAATAATTCCGGTCGGTGCCCAGCACCGGAAAACCCTTGTGCGAGTCGCCCAGCGCAATGGGAATGGTCCAGCTCACCAGCGGGTGTTTGCGGATCCGGTCGTAGGATTGCCAGCTGATTTCGTGGGTGGGATCGCCCAGGCGGAACACCGCATACAGCATCAGCTGCAGCGGACTGGTTCGCGCACCAACGATCAGATCCGTACCGGAAACGGCACGGGTGAAGCTGTCGTGAATGGCCTGCTGTCCGCGCTGCACGGCCAGCAGCAGGCTGGTGGACAGGGCGATGGACAGCAGTGTCAGCCAGAAATTGGTGCGCCGGTTGCCTGCGCTGCGAAAGGCCAGGCGCACCAGCGTCAGCAGGCGGTCCAGAAAAAGTGAAATCGAAGACATGGAGCAGACGCCTCACGGTTGGCGTGTGTCTTGAACGCATTCATCCCCGCGCAGGTTCCCGGAGCGTGTCGTGAACGTATTCATTTCCGAACAGGTCCCCGGCGTGTGTCATGAACGTATTCATTGCAGACGGCCGATACGCTCCTTCTTGCCACGGGTGGCGTTGAGCACGGTGTCGCTCCGCACAGGTCCGCGGAGCGTGTCAGGGATTCATTCATTCCCGCACAGACGCCGACATGGCGCCTGCCGGCAGGAGGCTGCCTGGGTCGGCGGGCCGTGTGGCACCGGGTACCCGGTTGATGTCGGCCAGTTGCAGTACCCGGCCAAAATGGGGCCGGAGCTGTTCATCGTGGCTGACCACCAGCAGCGTGCCGCCGGTTTTCTTCAGTTGGGCCATCAGCAGTTGCATCAGCCGGTCGCGGTTGATGCTGTCGAGTGCGGAGGTGGGTTCATCGGCGATCAGCAGTTCGGGGTGACCGATCAGGGCCCGCGCGGCGGCGGCGCGCTGCTGCTGGCCCACCGACAGACCGGTGACCGGGCGCTGCCAGGCATCGGCCGGCAGTTCCAGTGCCTGCAGCAGTTCACGGGCCGTAGCACGCGGATTGCTGCCGGCCCGCTGGCGCCGCACGGCCGAGAAATGACAGGGCAGCAGCACGTTGTCTTCCAGGCTCAGATAGGGCACCAGGTTGAACTGCTGGAAAATGAAGCCGACATGGTTGGCCCGCAGCCGGTCGCGTGCACTGGCGCGCAGCCCGGAAAACGTCTGGCCCAGCAGCTGCACCTCGCCCTGCGTGGGCTGCAGCACTCCGCCCAGCAGTCCCAGCAGGGTGCTCTTGCCACCACCGCTGGGCCCGAGCAGCAGCATCTGCTCACCGGCCTGCAGGGTCAGCGTGTCGATCTGCAGGCAGGGCTCGGGCTGGCCTTTCCAGGCAAATGCCAGGCCGGTGGCCTGCAGGACGGGAGCGGGCGGGTTGGTCATGGGCTGCTGCTCGGCTGGAGGAGGTTCGACGTCAGCGCGGAGACGGGCGTGTCCGCGACAGGTGCTACCAGCGTACCTCGGGTTTGTCGGCGTTGACCCGGGCAGCGGCCTGGCCCTGGTTGCTGAGCACGGCCACGTCGATATTCTTCAGGCGCGGCCAGTTTTTGAACGAGGTCACGATCAGGCTCTTGAATGCGGCCGGATTTTCACAGGTGAACGTGTACACTGCGTTCAGGTCGGCATGCACGCCGTGGTGATGATGTGCACCGTCGTGGTCATGATCGTCGGCGTCGTGGCCGTCCGCATCATGGTCATGGCCATCGTGATCATGGCCGTCGGCGTCATCATCGTCGTCATCGCTGTCGCCCATGGCGACAGCGGGTGCACCTTGCAGCGGGGGGGCGGTGATCACGGGTTCCGTGTGCGTGCATTTGGCTTCTGCCGGCAGGGTGACGACCGCGGCGGCATCACGCAGCTGGGCCAGCAGCTTGTTGCCCAGCTCCTTCTGTTCGGCGGTCTCGGGAACGGTTTCGAAGCCGATCAGACTGTCCAGCGGCGATTCGAACACGACGGTCAGCGTATTGTCCTGCTGTGCCACACTCAGCGAACCCAGACCATGCTGGTGCACGTGACCGGCCTGCTGTCCATGATGGTGCTCATGATCACCATGGCCCGGTGCATGGTGCGCCGCGGCGGCACCGCTGAAGGCCAGGGCGACACAGGTGGCCAGCAGCCGGGCCGACAGGCGTTTCGGTGTCTGCCGTGTCTGACGGCTCAGAGAAAACCCGGAATTCTGGTGACGATTTTGCATGGTCTTTCCTTTTGTGGGCATTGATCCGCTAATGATAAGTCATTAGCATTAGGGCGTGCCATGGACGCATTCCTTCTCGTGAAAACCTTTGTGGGCGTGTAACGGACATGTTTGGGATGTGTTTGCTGCCTGCGCCGTTTGTGCCCCGCGCAGACGCGCACGTCCATGACACGTATCAGAAATCCAGGTCTCAGCAATCCGGACATCCACCCGTGCACGCCGCTCACGATACGCCTTCTGCACCTGCCCTGCCACAGCTCTCCGCCCTCTGGTGGAGCGTCGGCATGCGTCTGCTGCTGTCGGTGCTGCTCATCGCTGCCCTGTGGCTGGTCATTGGCTGGGCGCTGCAATGAACGCGCCCGTGCCCGGGCTGCATGCAGCCATGCCATCGCAGGCGCCGTGCCTCGTTTCGCTGGCCAACGTCACGGTCGGTTACGACCGGCATCCGGCCGTGCACCATCTGCAGCTGCAGATTCATGCCGGTGACATGCTGGCGGTGGTCGGTCCCAACGGGGCCGGCAAATCCACCTTCCTGAAACTGCTCATCGGCGAGCGGCTCTCGCTGCTGGATGGTGAGGTGCAGCTGCCGGACGAGCACCGCAGCCGCGTGGCCTACCTGCCGCAGATCAGCCAGACCGACCGGCAGTTTCCCATCACCGTGCAGGATCTGGTGGCCTCGGGCCTGTGGCATCGCTGCGGGGCCTTTGGCGGCTTCGGACGCGAGGGGGCCCGCCGGGTGGCCGAAGCGCTCGACCAGGTGGGGCTGCGGGGCTACGCCGGGCGGCTCATCAGTGCACTGTCGGGCGGAGAATTCCAGCGGGTGCGCTTTGCCCAGCTGATCCTGCAGGATGCGCAGATGGTGGTGCTGGACGAGCCCTTCGTCGGCATCGACGTGACCACCCAGCAGGTGCTGCTGGGTCTGCTGGCCAGCTGGCATGCGCAGGGCATCACCATCGTGGCGGCCCTGCACGAACAGGATATCGTGCGGCAGTGGTTCCCGCACACGCTGCTGCTGGCCCGCGAGATGATCGCCTGCGGCCCCACGGCCGAGGTGCTCACGCCCGACAACTGGGCCCGTGCCGTGGCCCGTTCGGCGGCAGCGCGCACGCCCAGCAACCGCTGGTGCGAGACACCGGCGGCCATCGTGCCGGGCATGCCGGCGGACCACGAACCCGGCACCCTGCATGACCACGGAACCCTGCCGTCCGGGCAGGGGCCTGCACGACATGACCATGGATTCCCGCCACCCGAGCCCGGGCATTTGACACACGATCATCCTTCTGCGGAAAGGGCCGTGCCCGCTGCGGCTGCCGGAGCGTCGTCCCATGACTGAGCTTTGGGATCTGCTGGTCGGCCCGTTCGTCGAATTCGGCTTCATGCGCCGTGCGCTGGCCGGGTGTCTGGCGCTGTCGCTGGGGGCGGCGCCGGTGGGCGTGTTCCTGCTGCTGCGTCGCATGAGTCTGACGGGCGATGCCATGGCCCACGCCATCCTGCCCGGTGCCGCCATCAGTTACATGATTGCCGGTCTGTCACTGCCGGCCATGACGGCGGGTGGCATCATCAGCGGGCTGCTGGTGGCCATGGCATCCACGCTGGTGGCGCGCAGCGGGCGCCAGTCCGAAGACAGCAGTCTGGCTGCGTTCTATCTGATGTCCCTGTCGCTGGGGGTGGTCATCGTCTCCACCTACGGTAATCAGGTGGACCTGCTGCACGTGCTGTTCGGCTCGGTGCTGGCGCTGGACGACGACACCCTGCTGCTGATCGGTGTGATCTCCAGCATCACCCTGCTGGGGCTGGCCGTGCTCTACCGGCCGCTGGTGCTGGAATGCGTGGATGCCAACCTGCTGCCCCGCCGGCGCGCCTGGGGCAGTGTGGCCCACTTCGGTTTCATGGGGCTGCTGGTCATCAATCTGGTGGCGGGCTTTCATGCGCTGGGCACCCTGATGTCCATCGGCCTGATGGTGCTGCCGGCGGCGGCGGCCCGTTTCTGGGCACGTACGGTCAATGCCATGCTGGTGCTGTCGGCGCTGCTGGCACTGGTGGCCGGCGTGGCAGGTCTGCTGCTGTCGTATTACTTCGAATGGCCCACCGGTCCCACCATCGTGCTGACACTGGGCCTGCTGTACTGTGTGTCGCTGCTGCTGGCACCTGCCGGCCTGCTGCGCCGAAAGAACCGTCCCCGGAGACATTACGAGACATGAAACCCCAGAAGAACGACTACCTGCATGCCACCCCGGCCGGGCGGCAAAACCCTGCTGCGCAGTTGCCGCAGCCGGCATCGAAGGTGCCTGCCCGCCACCATGCCCTGCACCGTGCCCTGCGCCCCGTGACGGCGCTGCTGGCGGGTGCCCTGCTGGCCGGCAGTGCGGCCACCGCCATGGCCCAGCAGCCGGCCAAACGCTTCACGGGCGAGGGCTCGAACGCCTCGCGCGCGCCGCTGTCGGTGGTGACCAGCTTCAGCGTGCTGGCCGACCTGGTGCAGCAGGTGGGGGGCAACCGCGTGGCCGTGGACACGCTGGTCGGGCCGGGCGGTGACACGCACGTGTTCCAGCCGGGGCCGACGCAGGTCCGGCAGCTCTCGGCTGCCCATCTGGTGGTGGTCAATGGCCTGGGCTTCGAGGGCTGGATGCCGCGGCTGATCGGTTCCAGTGGCTACAAGGGGCCGGTGGTGGAAGCGGCCCACGGGGTGGATGCCCTGAAGGCCGACCCGCACCATCATCACCATCATGGCGGCAAGGATGCCCACGACGATGATGGTGACGACCACGACCACGGCGGCCATGATGCGGACGGTCATGACCACGACGGTCACGACGCGGATCACCACGGCCATGATGCGGACCATGACCACGATGGCGATGACGCCGGTGATCACGATCATGGCGCGGGCCACGATGGGCATGACGGTCACGGGGCCGCCCCTGATGGCGATCATGCCGACCATGACCATGACGCCGCGGTGCCGGCCGGGGCTGCCGGCAAGCCCGGGCATGCCCATCACCACCATCATGGTGGCCTCGACCCGCACGCCTGGCAGGATGTGTCGAACGTGCGCCTGTACGTGAAGAACATTGCCGAGGGCCTGTGCAAAGCCGCTCCGGCCGATTGCGAAGGCTTCCAGGACCGTGCCCGTGCCTATACCGAGCACCTGAAGGAGCTGGATCAGGAAATCCGCATGGCCGTCGATGCCATCCCGGCCGAACGTCGCCGCGTCATGGTGTCGCATGCGGCCTTCGGTTACTACCAGCGGGCCTATGGCATCACCTTCATGGCGCCGGTGGGTGTCTCCACCGAAGAGGAACCGTCAGCGGCCGTGGTGGCCAGCCTGATCCGCCAGGCACGCGAGCAGAAGGTGCAGGCCTTCTTCTTCGAGAACAACAGTGATCCGCGCCTGCTCAAGCGCATGGCCTCCGAGCTGAAGAACGTCACCGTGGGCGAGCTGTATGCCGATTCGCTCTCGCCGCTCGGTGGCCCGGCCTCCGACTACATCAGCATGATGCGCTTCAACACCCGCACGCTGATGAATGCCCTGCGCAGCCAGCCCAAATGAGGGACAGGGCGCACGTATTTGCCTGAGCCGTATCTGCCTGAGAACGGAGAGGGGGCCATCGCCGCATTGCAGCCGGTGATGGCCCCCTGGTTTTCTGGCAGTGCGTCAGCAAGGGCGCCAAAGTGCTGCAGGATATTGCGGAGGTTCTCAGGCACCCGTGCAGGCCGGCACACCCACCAGCAGCAGGGCCGGCTTGCCCTTCAGGGCGGCAGGCGGTGGCGCCAGCGTTCCCAGTGTGCCGGGGATGATTTCCTGCCCCGGCAGCGACACATCCAGCATCCACAGGGTGGGGGTGGCCGGGTCCATGCCCAGCATCAGCAGCGTGTCGCGTACCTGGGTGGCCACGGTGGCCGCCATGTACAGCGTGCCGCTGCCGGCCGCCACGATGGCCTCGGCCCAGC
>ERZ773043.1034-NODE-1034-length-16147-cov-27.419836_pt1 | contig 16147 bp, 16 predicted proteins | sample MGYA00580636_ERZ773043 | MGnify/ENA primary metagenome ERZ773043 (study PRJEB29015, sample SAMEA2737992) | human oral metagenome | biome: human oral; feature: human-associated habitat; material: dental | place: China | collected 2065 ... | reverse complement strand
ACACAAGAAATCAAAATGTTACCAAATTAGAACGGGAAACAAAATCAGTATAGTTGTTTGAAATACCATGGAAAAATTATAAGAGTGATAGTATTAATCAAACTATCACTCTTATAGGTTATTTAACGTTAAAGAGAAACATTATATCAAGATAAACTAAATATCATCTAATTCTTTCAAATAATTCTCTATCTTCATAAGCATTAAAGGGGTGTTATAAATCTTACATAGCTCTCTTGCTTCTATATAATAATTTTTGACTTGTTCTTTGGTTAGAAAGTGGGATCCAGCATTTCCTACGAGAATAAGCAGGGGAGCCAGTTGGTAGCTTGTTTGCCTTTTTCTACAGAGTTCAATCGTTTCAAGAGCTTCTTGGATAGCTTCGTTATATTTTTCTTTTGATGCTAAATAGTGAGCGTAGTTGTAACGAACTCTGATGTAGCCAAATAGAAACTCTTGATGATCCAAATTTTTTGTCTGATATAACTCCATTAAATGTGAGTAGTTCTTTTCATAATCTTCTTCACGACCAACAAGGGAGTAGAAATTAGACAGTGTGTTTAATACCTTTAAGTAAATCAGAGTAGTTGAGGATACTTTGGATAATATATTTTCCAAGTGAGAGATAGCATCAAACTGAAGATTATATTGATAGAAGTCAATAATAGCTTTAACCCACTCAAGGTAAGTTCGATCTTCTAGTGTTAGAAAGCTGTTTCGCTCTATCTCTATTTTATAAAGATATTCTAAATCGTTATAATTTCTATCATCCAATAGGCGAGCAGATAAATGCTTGAAATTAGAGAGGCTAGACTTTACTTCAATTTGTTCATTGAAAAAGTAATCTAATGGGACCTCAAGTCGTTGAGAGAGTTTAAACAAAAGGTCCGCAGAAGGTATGAAATGCCCTCTCTCAATTTTACTAATCTGGCTTTGTTCACAAATTCCTTCAGCAAGAGTTTGTTGGGAAAGTCCCAACTCTTTTCTCTTTAATCTGAATTTTTCAGCGAGTATATTCATAAAAGATAATAATCCTTATATTTATATTATCGGTTAGCTCCCGATAGTATAAACCCTTTCATTTAGACTTGTTTTATACTTAGTTCAGCGCTGTGGATTAGTTTATTTTTCCAATCGCTTTGACGATTATAGAAAGGCTCTAATCACAGCTCTTTGTTTGATTGGTAATGAGAATGATAACGCAAAGACGTTTTATCTCGTGTAAGGATATAAGGCAAAGAGTGCGTGGGACGAACAACAGCTACTAATAAATGAGTCGCAAGGAGAGACTCTATGCCCTACGTTGTAATTGACATCGCTAAGAATAAACACGACCTAGCCTGTATCTCGGATACTGGTCAAGTCCTGATTAAACAGTTCGGGTTCACTAATTCCTACCACGGATTTTCTGAACTGAAAGCTAATCTAAATCAATGTTCCCCATGACAACTGATATGCTCATTGAACTGGAAAGCACTGGGCATTACAACTATAACCTGGTCGCATTCTTAAGAAAGCTAGGTTTTCATTACAATCCCTTAATCATCAAGGAGTTTGCCAAATCTCAATCCCTTAGAAAGACAAAGATGGACGTCAAGGACGCACTACTCATTGCTCGTAAATTACGGTCTGATGATACAACTTAACATCATCAAAATGATGAGAAGATGGACCAATTGAAAGAATTGACGCGGTGTCAGAATCGACTGATTAAGGCGCGTTCTAAGAACAAGAATCTCTATGTACGATTACTTGATATCGTTTTTCCCGAACTTCACTCAGTGATAGAAAACGTGCATAATAACTATGTTTATGAGTTATTAACCAAGTATCCTACGCCAGCTAAAATCAAGCGAGCTCATTTTTCTTCTTTGCTTAAAATCAACTATCTTTCCGCTGATAAAGCAAAGAAAATACAGGAAACTGCTGCTCTAACAATCGGTCTGCTCTCACTAGCTTTAACATTGGAATTGTGCAACCGATTGAATCCATTAGACATTGCGACAAACAGATTGCACAAGTCCAAGAGCAGATTAACGACATGATGGTCGAGTTAGATTCACCAATTACTTCCATTGTAGGCATTGGAAATCGTTTAGGTGCCATTATCCTTGCAGAGATAAACAACATCCATCTTTTCAAAAATCCTGCTCAACTTCAAGCTTTCGCTGGACTCGAGCCTCCCATTTTCCAATCAGGACAAATGGAGAACAAGGGAAGGATGGTCAAGCAGGGTTCAACCTATCTGCGGTATGCACTGATACAGGCTGCTAAGCTGATTTGTGTTTATTCGCCTTATTTCAAGGAGTACCTAAAGCTGAAAATCAGTCAAGGTAAGCACTACAATGTCGCTGTATCCCACGCTACTAAAAAGCTCATCCGCATGATTTTCTATCTTCTCAAAACAAATCAAACCTTTGATGACGCTAAACTAAGATAAACGATAAAATACAAGAGTTCACAAACTTGCTTTCTAGCAGGGCTTTTTGTACTACCTTATTTTCCAATGATACCGCGAAAAACAAATAGTAGCTTGTGACACTTTACGCTTGACTTTTAATATAGAATGCCTTTCTATTTGCTTAATTTAATTATATTTATTTTAGTTCAAAATGGCAAGTTAGGAAAACCATAAATTCTTAATTGTAATAAAAAAAAAAAAAAAGTCATTATAAACATAAAATATGTTGACTGACTGTTATAAAAATGTTAGAATAAGTCAAATAAAAAGAAAGGGGTTTCACGACATGAAAAAAAATAGTGGAATTCACAAATTACTTACATTGGTATTGCTAGGTGCTTTTACATTTAGTAATGCGATTCCTTATTCGCAGTTTATCCAGAAAAATAGACAATTCGAAATTCGAGTACAATTACAAGCGAAATCTAATGGACTTGATGTGGGAAAGGCAGATTGAAATTTTGTACAGTAAGAATTATAAAATTTTAGGTTAATCAGATTGACGCAGTTAAATTTATAATTTTCATGAAATCGGCCACAAGTTAGATTTAGTGATTAGGAATTTATCTGTATATGGATTAATAAATCATGCGCAAAGCAGTAACTGTGTTGTTTTCAGGCTGTGATTACAACAATATTTTGCCTAGGGACAAACAATATGAATAAAAATATTACTGTATTTGGACTTGGATATGTTGGTTTATCAAGTTCTTTAGTGTTAGGTCAATATAATTTTGTTCGTTGTTATGACATATCTACGGAAAAAATTAATGATTTCAGAAGAGGGAGTTTTCCTAACTTTGTCAGTAGATTTATTGAGAAAGAGGTGCTGTCACTTCATAATCTTAATTTTTATTGTGATATTAATGATATGGATATTGAAAAGAGTGACTATGTTATTTTGGCGATTTCAACAAATTTTGATGACAGTATTAACGCTCTGAATACTGAAGCTTTAGAAAAAATTATCAGAATAATCTATAATAAAAATAAATTGTGCACTATTATCATTCGTTCAACTGTACCAATAGGTTTTACGGAAAGTATAATTAATACATTTAAGGATATAAAAATCTGTATTATGCCAGAATTTTTACGTGAAAATAGTGCGGTTTTTGATTCATTATACCCTTCTAGAATTATAGTTGGAACGAATAGTGAAGTGATATTCTCTTCGGTTACAAGGCTATTTTGTGAATGTATTAATATCCCAGAAGAAAAGGTATTAATGACGTCTCCTACGGAGGCAGAAGCAATTAAGCTTTTTTCCAATACGTATCTTGCTATGAGAGTTGCATTTTTCAATGAGCTTGATATGTTTGCAGAGGTAAATAAAATTAATACGCAGAATGTTATTCTAGGCATTGGACTAGACCCAAGAATCGGTATGGAATATAATAATCCCTCATTTGGTTACGGTGGATATTGCCTTCCAAAAGATACACTTCAGTTAGAAAATCAAGTAAATAGCAAATCTTACGTAATATCTGCGATAAGTAAGTCAAATATTGAAAGAAAAAATCATATAGTGGATATGGTTTTAAAAAGAAATGCAAATCGTGTAGGGATATACCGTCTAGTGATGAAACAAGGTTCAGATAATTATAGAAATTCGGCAATAATCGATATTATTGAAATTTTAAAAGCTCATAATATTGAAATGATTGTGTTTGAGCCAGTATTAAGAGAGAAGACAATTATGGATATTCCTGTTGAGAAAGATTTCACAACATTTAGTGAAAATGTTGACATAATCTTAGCAAATAGAATAGATGAGGTTCTTGCTAATTTAGGACATAAAGTTTACACGAGAGATGTTTATGGAGTAAATTGAAGTGATGAAAATGATTATAACTACTGATATAGAAAATGATGTTTATGAAAAGCTAGTTATATTTTTAAATGAGCATGGAGCACATCCATACATGTATCCTCAGTTCTTTCAAAATTTTAGAGATAGTAATATTATTCAAGCAAAATGTTATATTGGATTGTCAAATAGCGAAATTATTTTTTTTGGTGCATCCTACTTATATAAGCAAGAAAATATTATAGAGTTTCCTTTTGGTCCGATCGCTAAAAATATTAATATTCTAATAGAGGGGATTGAAGCTATAAGTAAAAATTTATTAGAATATAAAAAAGTTAGGATTCAACCTTATATCCCATTTGATGAATCGCTAATCATTAAAATTAAAAATATGGGGTATATAGAAACAAATAAACCATGGCAAGAGTATACTGTAGATATCGACTTGGTAAAGCCTATGAACGAAATTCTTTCAGATTTTAATAAAACACAACGACGGTTGGTTAGGTATGCCCAGAAAAATGAATATACTTTTGTTACTAGGACTGATATTCAAGACTGTCAAGAATTTGTAAAAAAACATAACATAAGAGCTGAACAAGTTGGATATGGAAAAATCTCAAATAAATATTTAGAAGGAATGTTAAATGGAAATGATGGTGTGTTTACTTGCATGGTTTGTGAATTAAGAACTAACAAAGGTGCATTAGCAGCTGGGGCTTTAGTGATGTATACTCCAGTAGTTGGTTGGTATCAACGAGGATATACAAATCGAGATTTTGATAATAAACCTTGTTCATCATTTTTGCATTATTCTATCATAGCTCATCTAAAATCGAATAATTTAAAAAAATATGATCTGGCTGGAATACAGATAAATGACTTGAGTGGTGTTAGTACATTTAAAAAATCACTTAATGCCAATAAGATTAACCATAAAATTCCTCAATTTGAGAAGATAAATTATTAAGATAGCTATAAAACAAAATGAGTCGGAAAAAAATTTACAGAGTTAGCTTACAAAATTAGAGTTAAAAATAGGGAAAATATATGAGACATAATTTAACACCCCAATCGAAAAATAGTGAAGAACTCAATGAAGAATATCTAAAATTATTTAAAGAATATCTCGGTAATAAGGTGGTAAGGGATCATAAGATTATTGATAGTTTTTCGGAAGAGATAAAAAATATATCAGGCTTTAACTATTGTAATATAGTTAGCTCAGGAACTACAGCACTGAGGCTCCTTTTAAAAGCTTTAAACATTCAAAATGGTAGTACAGTGATTACTACACCTTTGACCTACTCTGCAACAGCAACTGCTGCTTTAGACAATGGTTTAAATGTTAAATATTGTGATGTTGACCCTGTAACTTTGCAAATGGACGAAAAGTCAATCGAAAGTATGATTGATGACAGCGTCTCTGTAATATTACGAGTACATTTGAATGGAAATTATTGTGACTTGTCTTCAATAGAAAAAAAACACCCTGATATCTTGATAATTGATGATGCAGCACAAATATTCCCTATATATAAAAAAAATAAAGAAAAGTTTTCTAAGTATTGCGCATTAAGTTTTTCACCATCCAAAAATTTAGCAGGAATGTTTGAGGCAGGAGCAGTTCTTTGTGATGATATTGAAATTTATAAAAAGATTTCATTATTAGCCAACAATGGGAATTCTGGGAACTTTTTGTATCCAATTTCTGGAGAAAATGGCAAAGTTGATACATTTTCATGTTCTTTACTAAGTAAAAATTTTAGTTATATTGATGACTGGGTAACAAGAAGGAATGCTATAGCTGAACAATATGACTGTGATTTAGTGAAGTTGAATGAAATAGAACTTGTATTTAGAAACCAAATTCAAACTAACAATAAATATTCCCTAATAATAAAAAATCAGGATGATAGAGATAAATTAATAAAGTATTTGACAAATCAAGAAATTGAGGTTGGGGTATTTTATCCAGTTCCTTTAAATAAACAAAAGGTTTTAGGGAATAATAGTTGTCCTATAGCAGAAGAACTTTCAAAAAGGATTATCTCTCTTCCGATTCATCATAATTTATCTTCAGATGACATTCATTTTATTACAAATTCAATTAAGGAGTACTTTTATGAAAAGAATGGTAACCTTTGCATGGAATCATGAGGGATTAGGACATGTTTCACGACTCATTGCTGTTAGCCAAAATATGCTAGAAGAGTGGGCTTCTCCTCTATTCTTTGTTCAGCACGAACAAGAATTAATTACTTCTTATAGATACCCTCAGATAATTCTACCAAGTTATGAAGGGGCATTTATCTCGGATAATTGGTGGATCGGGAAGGAGACTGGTGTTGATAAAAAAATTGCTGAACGCTTAAGTAAAACTATTATAGAAGAGAGTTTGAGAGGAGAACATGGCGTTATATTTCATGATGTAGTTATATATAAAGATTTGTATGATTATGGAGTTGAGAATAACTGGAATCAGTACTATATTTTTAGAGAGAGAAAAGATGTTTTGGATCCACATAAATGGCTATCGGAGCATGCTCCAAATATAAAAACATTTTTTTGGTTAGGAAAATACAAATATGAAAAAACAGTAAATGGAGTAACTGGTATTGGGCTACCTAAAATAACTAGAAAATTGATTTCTGATAATAGCTTGTGGGATAACGAACAAAGTGAATTAAAAATCGTTGTGACTCCTGGTGGTGGTGGGTATTTTGAAACAAAGTCTTTTATCCAAGATTCAATCCACGCATTAATTAATTTTTCAAAGTTAATTGATTTAGATATTGACATTAAAATTATTACGGGTCCATTTTTTAAAGAGAGTTTAAAAATTCCTCATTTTCCTAATAATACTAAAATAGAATTAATACATTTCCTTTCTCCTGAGTTTAATATGTACAAAAATACTGATATTATAATTGCTCAAGGTGGATATAACACTTTAACTGAGTCAGAAAGTAGTCAAACTAATATGATTATTTACCCAAGAAAGCGAACACTAGACGATCAGTATTTACGAGCACTACGATATAAAGCTTTAAAGAATTATTCTATTTGTGTAGATGATGGAGAACTAGAGCAAACTCTAAAAAAAATATATATGAATAAAACTAAAGGGACGACTTCTCAAAATTCACCAATCAATACAAAGTTATTACATAATGAAGCAAAGCGTATTCTACAAAAACATGTCTTGTAATAGTAAATTCTTAATTATTATTTATATTAAGGCTTAACAAGGGTGGAGATAATTATGTATGAACAAAAAAATTAAAGAAAATAAAGTTACATTTTTTAATAATATATTTTACGTCAATGAAAATGTACTTACACCGAGAAAAAAAACAGAGGCTACAGTTTGGCAAGCAATAAAGCAGATTGAAAATTTACTCTATCATAATAATGAACTAAGGGTAGTAGATATTGGAACTGGTAGTGGGAACATATTGATTAGCATAGCCAAATATTTTTATAATATTAAGCAGATTAATATTAAATATTTAGGAATAGATATTTCCGAGAAAGCAATTGAGGTTGCGGAAATTAACAGAAGTCTTCACCTATTAGAAGATAAAATAGACTATATAGTTGGAGATTTGCATGTAAATATTTGCTTTGATAAAAGTGATATTGTAGTGGCGAATCTCCCGTATTTACCTAGTAGAATGAGTACTACACATTATGTAGACACCGAACCAGATATAGCCAAATTTGATTTAGGAAATGGATGTGAATTAGCATACAATTTGCTTGAGCATCTAAAGCGATATCCTCCCAAAATTGCTATTATTGAAAATGATGGTTCAAATGTTTATTCCTTAAAACAATACTGTGATTCTAAATTGGATAACGTATTGGTAGAGATTTATTTTGATAAGGATAATTTGGAAAGGGGGATTGTTATAACATGGTTGTAAAGATTGGTTTGAGTAATATTTCTGAGGAAACTTTAGAATTAAATTTTAAAGAATTTTTGTCTCATGAACAATATAATAGATATTATAATTCAGAAGATCAGCTTCAATCTGGCTATGTATGCAAAATTGAGAACCTTTTTAAAGATAAGTTTTCATTTAAATACTGTACTGCTACAAATTCTGCAACAAACTCGTTAATAATAGCATTGAAAGCACTCGATATCAAGTGTGGAGATGAGGTAATACTATCTTGCTATTCATTTAGCGCTTGTGCTTTTTCGATATTAGCTACTGGAGCAATTCCAGTAATTTGTCCAATAAATGAAAATCTTCAAATGGACGAAGAAGCACTGGATAGTCTTGTAAATGAAAAAACAAAGGCTGTGATGGTAGTACATATGAGGGGGATTGAACAGCCTTTACGTGTTATAAAGGAAAAATATGGCCTCAATATAATTGAAGATTGTTCACAATTCGATGGTTTTATTAGTAATGGTAGGCTAGGGAACACCGGGTTTTCTGATATATCAGTGTATAGCTTTCAATCAAAAAAGGTTATTTCTGCTGGAGAAGGAGGAATGATATGTACAAATAATTTAAATTTATATAAGAAGATATTTATGCTCCATGATCCAGCTTGGGATATGCGAATTTTTGAAGAAAGTATAGACCAAAATATTGAGTGGAAAGAACCGTTTTTTGCATGTGCAAGAATGAATGAAATTACAGCGATGTTAATATATCCCCAGTTGGAAAATATAACTGAAGTATGTAATGAATATAAATATGCCAAAAAAAAATTAATAAATGACCTAAAAATAGCATACAACACCATTAAAATAAAAACTTACGGAAAATTTAATGATGAATCTTTCAATATTATTGCAAAAATTGATTCAGAAATTAACTTGTCAAATTTTGAATATCATACTTATCCAGAAAGTTTAAATCCGGTTGACCCACATTATTATTTTGGCTGGAGAAATTCAATAAAGGAAAAATGCAAAATAGTTGTGTCTTTAGAAAATTCAAAGAATATTGCTAAAGAGATAATTATTATTAGGCCGACACTATAAGGAGGTTAGTGTGAATGTATTAATTATAATCGGAGCACGCCCTAATTATCCAAAATTGAGTGTTGTAATGCGTGCGATCAAGAAATTAAAAACGAGTACAAATAACTTAAATGTTGAGATAGTACATACTGGACAGCATTTCGACAGAGAAATGAGTGATAAAATTACCAAGGAATTAGATATTGAAATTGCTACACAGTTTTCAACTGATAAAAATTTAGACAGCTCATTTAGACTAAGTGAATTACTTTGGTTAATGACAGAGTTTTTGAGAGGAAAAAAATTTAGTTTTGCTATAGTTTTTGGAGATGTTCATACAGCAGTAGCAGCTTGTCTAATTGCTAAAGTAAATGAAATCAAAATAATTCATGTTGAAAGCGGATTGCGATCAGGCTTTAATGATCCTGAGGAATTTAATCGTTGTCTTATTTCAAATATTTCTGATTATCATCTCTGTCCATCTATTACGGCATATTCAAATTTACTTTCAGAAGGAATTAATAAACAAAAAATATTTCTAGTAGGTAATACTATGGCTGAAGCCTGTATATTAACTCATGAAAAATATAAAGATGATGGTAGATGGAAAGATTTTGTTCTATTTACAGTACATAAGGCATATAATAGTTCAAAAATTAATCAAATAAAGGAAATGTTAACTACTCTTGCAGAAATAGAAAAAATTATTTTTCCAGTGCATCCATCAATAAAAAATCAATTTAATGATTTTTATCATAAAAATGTAGAAAAAATCCCTCCGTTAAGCTACATAGAAATGAACAAAATGATTTCATCTGTAAAATACATTGTTACAGATTCGGCTGGTTTACAAGAAGAAAGTACAGTTTTGGGAGTTCCGTGTTATACTATTGGAAACCAAACTGCTAGACCAGAAACTTGTATTAACGGGACAAATACATTAATCGGTTATAGTGTTAAAAAAATCCTTGAAAATCAGAAACTAGAAAAAAATACTAGTATTCCGCTATTCTGGGATAAAAATGTTAATACTAGGATAGAAAAGGCGTTTAGAAAAATTTTTTATGAGGCTAATAAAGAAAATTGACAAATATTTTTTGAATTATTTTTACTCTCAACTAAATATACGAATTGCTGATAACCTTTTTAGAATATATTTAGTAACATTTTTTAATGTAGCTATGTTAACAAGTATCTTTTCAGTACAGACAATCTCATTGTTTGCTTCGGTTATATTTGTTAATAGACTCATTAAATATAAAGATTCACAAAAAGTTTACCAGTACGCTATAATTTTAAAATTAAGTGGAATTTTAGCGTTTTCTGTCTTATGTTATGTTTTAAAGTATACAGACTTCTTCACTATTACTATAATAGGTTTTTGTTTAGGAGCGGGAGATGCATTTTTTTTAGTATCAAATCAATTAGTTTTTAAGAAAATTGTTCGATTAGATTTGCAGGAAGAGAGATTATCGCTTGTAAATCTTAGTAAGCAAGCTGTAAACGTTTTGATTCCTCAATTATTTATTATGCTAATTGCAATTAAAAGAATAAACTTGGTATTAATTAGTATTACTATCATACTTTTATTTTCAAAAATTTTTATAGCGAAGGTAAGAGGAAAATTTGTTCGAAAAACGAATTTAATAGTTCAAAGAAATAGCCAGAGTGGTACTGGAAATGAGAAATTTATAAATGATTTCTTGCAAGTTAAAGCATTTTTTAAAAACCATAACTGGTTGCTTATGTGTATGTTAGTTGTATTTGTATTTTCTCCTATGCAACAGGCGCTATCAAATATTGCAATTCCAACATATATTCTCTCAATTGGGACAGAGAAAAATTATACTACAATACTGTCATTGTATTCAATCGGCAGTTTAGTGGGGAGTTTAATATTTTTAAAGTTTTACAAATATTTTAAAAGCACAAAGAGTATAATGTCAATTTTACTAATTGGGGCTGCTTCGTATAGCGCAATAGTATCTACAAAGCTATTCTTAATTATTTACCTCTTATCCTTCTTTGTTGGCATTTTTGTTCAATTATTTTTGATTAGTTGGGAAAACAAAGTGTTAAAGGAAATTCCTGAGAAGTACTTAACAATGGTTTCAAGTTTTAATTGGATTGTCTTAAGTTCGTTAAACCCAATTGCACTCACAATTGTCGGAAACTTTTCTGAAATATATGGAACAAGGATAACAGTAACATTTAGCATGGTGTTTGTATCAATACTGATTATGATGACATTAATTATTAATTTTATTAATCAAAATAATAACTAGATATAGGATACTAATCTACTTGATAATTATATCAATGGTTTTTCAGTAGATTGTCTCTCAAAAAACATGAAAGGAAGTTTTATAATGTTAACACATAGAATTATGACTTTTAGTGAAGCAAAACGTGAGTTTTCTGAACAATGGGACGATTTAGTTTCATTAAATGAGATTGATAGTATTTATAGTAGTTTTCAATGGGCAGAAGCAACCTCTCAGAGTGATAAAGTTGAACAAAATGTTCTAGTCGTTTTTCAAGAATCTCTGTTAGTAGGTGGTTTACTTTTTGATGTTGTTGAAGAAAAGTTTCCAGACCACTATAAAATAGAGTCATTTTTAAATGGATACAATCCATTTTTTTCGAATTCACCAAATTTTAATATACCCAGCACAGGTAATCCATCTATTGCTATTTGTAATAGAGGGGCAAAGTCATGTGATATTAGATTTGATAAAGATTTGACAGTAAATCAGAAAAATACGGTAGCTAGATATATTGTAAAAGTTTTAAAAGAGTATTCAGAAGAATTGAAATGTCCGTTTTTAAGTTTTTTATATATGCCGTCATCAATGAATAATAATTTTCTTTATAATATATTAGACAGCGAAGGATTTTGTAAGTTTTTGGTTGGTGCAAGTTACTCAATTCCCATAAATTTTAGAAATATTGATGAATATCTAGAGAGATTTACCTCCAAGAGAAGAAACTCTATAAGATCTGAAATCAAAAAAGCTGTTAGTTCAGGAGTAAATTATGAATATGTTCCACTGTCCGGAAATGAGAGCAAGCTAGCTAAAACCGTATTATTTAATTTCCTAAAGTATGAATATCCAAATTACAATATTGATAGATACACGGAGAGATTATCATATATTTCTGGCAGTTTTGAAAATGATGCGTATATTTGTCGTATGAGAGTAGGTGGACAAATAATTGGAGAAGTTCTATTGTTAAGTTATAAGAATAACCTTATTGCCCGTGTAGTAGGCATAGAGCCGGGATATGAAAAATTGTTTCCGTATTTTAATTTAGTGTACTATAACTTGATTGAACATTCACTAGAAAAAGGATATGAGAGGGTAATTTTTGGCGATGGATTGGACGCAACAAAAATGAGCAGGGGGTGTTTGCAAGATAAGTTATATATGTATGTATACACTGAAAACAATCTACAGGAGAATTTTGATTTGATAAACAGATTTGTTGAAAGCCAAGAGGTATTTCAAAATTAAAGTGAGTGGATAAATTATGAAAGAAAAAAAGAAATTTAATAGATTTCCATATAATGAGGTTAGTTGTTATGGTTATTGCTTATGGAATATTTCTTTATATCATGGAAGAGATCCTTTAACCGATTTACTCTCGCCTTGGGGAACGAGATTTGAGAGTGACTTAATTTCAAGAGATTGGTGGCTGATTGATTATTTTGAAAAATACACAAATACTTGCTTGTTTAAAGGAAAGTGGAAAAAAGTTGAGGGATATGAAAACGCTATAAAGGAAATTGATAAAATTTTAAGTTCAAATAGAATAGTTATGTTTCAAACTGAATGGTCCATGTTAGCATTTCATCCACATTATAAGACTAGAGCATTCAATACACATGCTGCGTTAATTACGAGTAAAGATAATAATGATATTTTAATCAAAGACAGAATGCTAATAAAAATTTTCGGTAAAGATACGGTAAATGTAAAATCTGAACTACTGAAAGAAGCATTTGATGATAAATTTTATTTTTTTGAATACTTTTTCGATACGAAAGATGTGAAAGACATGTTTAAAGAATGGTTACTTGAAACAAAATCTGAAATGGAAAAAGGTTCATTAGGAAATACTCTGTTTTTACCCCACCTGTATTATGTGGAGGGAAAAAATTTCATAAAATATTTTTCTCAGGCTATATGTAAATATCCTAAAACTTATAGACATGATCAACACTTTGTTGATTTACTAAAAGTACGTTTGGTTGACTGTTTAAATCATCATATTATCTCAAATAGGAAAATTTGTTTGGAATTTTTAAAAAGTTATAATTATTTAAATTCAAGTCTCCCAACTCTGATTGAAATTTTGGAAGAAGAAATAAATCTATATAATTCATTAAAGGAACATTTGATACAGTATGATTTTTCTGAAATTGAAAATGTTTTAGAAAATATAAATACAGAAGAAGATAAGTATTATCAAGGTATTTTACAACTTATACAAAATAATAGTTTATAAAATTAGAGAAACGGAGTTTTATAATGAAGAAGTGCGTGATTATTGGTGGGATGGGGTTAATTGGATTAAACATTGCAGACTTGATAGATGAAGGTGTTGAAGTTTATTTAATTGATAATCTTTCATCAAGTTCTAAAATGGCAAAGAGCAAAAAGGAAATATATCAAAAATTTGTTAGTAAAATTCTTAAACGCAATAATTTACACTTTATTAAAGAGGATATAAAGAATGCAGACTCTGTAAAAAAAATATTAAAAAATATTGTGCCTGATGTGGTGATATATTTAGCAGCACTTCTTGCCTCGGAATCTGAAAAAAATCCAGTGGAAGCAAAAAAGGTCATTTTTGAAGGTGTGAAATCTACAATAAACATAATGGAAGAGATATCAAAAAAGTATAAATTAATATATGCTTCATCTTCATATGTTTATGGAGATTTTGAATATGAACCAGCCGATGAACTACATAGTAAGAAACCATTAGATATTTATGGTTTTTGGAAAAATGAATCAGAAGTCTGGATTTCCAATTATAAATTTAAATTTGGTGAGTGGTTAATTATTCGTCCTTCTTCAGTGTATGGAATTATAGATCCAAGGGAACGTTATGCAAGTTCATGTATTGAACAAGCATACTTTAATGAAACAGTTCAATTGTTTTATCCTGAATTTATTTGTGATTTTACTTATGTTAAAGATGTAGCAAAAATATTTCTAAAAGCTGCAGAGTCAGATGTATCAGGTGAAATTTTTAATATGACTAGGGGAGAAGCTAGGACAAATAAAGAGTTTATAGAAGTTCTAAAGAAATATTTCAAGAATATAAAAATTAAATCCCATGACGATAGACTACTGAATGCTCCTAAGCGGGGTGCGTTAGATAATAATAAAGTAAATAAATTATTTTCTTGGATAGCGGAGTATGGAATTAACGACGGAATTATCGATTCTATTAATGTTTTAGATAAGTTATTTGAATAGTATTTAATTATATGTATAACATATAAGAGACAGGAGAGTCATAATGAAAGAAAAAGATGATTTTATTTGGTTAAAAAACAGCGATTATTATAGATTAATTGAGGAACTTAGTACAGAAAGTAATTTAGATTTCAATGTTGTACAAAAAGTTATAAGTGGTCTAAAAAATAAAAATGCAGATATCAAAAATCCAACACCAGAATTAGGTTTTCATATTACGCGATTTAGAATGTATGAAAGAATCAGCATATTCTTTAAAAATGGTTTTAAGCCTGGTCATATTTTAGAAGTGAGTGGGGATAGGGGAGCAATCTTTAATATGTTTGAGGATAACTATATCTCACACACAGTAATAAAATATCCTGACGAAGATATTCAGTCCCTATCTTTTGACGATTCTACTTTTGATTATGTAATTTGTGATCAAGTCATAGAACATATACCTGAACCACAGAAGGCAATTGATGAAATATATAGGGTATTAAAACCTGGAGGATGGGTATTTTTAGCAAGTTGCTTTTTGGATCATATTCATACTCAGCCGGATAATTTAGATGATTATTGGAGGTTTACTCCTCAAGGGTTAAAATATTTATTGAGAAATTTTAAAGGAATTTTTCAATGTGAAGGTTGGGGGAATAAAGAGGCTTTTAATTTAGTGATGTATGGAGGCCCTCTAAAGTATACTCCTATCCAAGAAAGTACTGAATTGATGAGAATTTCAAGCTATAATGATTTTCAATATCCTCTATCGGTTTGGGGAATAGCCCAGAAGTAGTGTTTAATCGGATGAATTTCGATATTGAAAGGAGTAATCATGCATTTTTTAGAAAGAAAATTTTTGAGGAACACTTTATTTTAAGCGATTATATAAGTAAATCTATTCGGTAATTTGTCTCAAAAACAGCGATATATGATATTAAAAAAATCGAAAAGTTTTACATATGAAGAGATTGATAAGTTATCAAATAAATTATTAAATGCTTTATTAAAACATGTTGATACAAATAGTAAAATAATGTTCCTCCTAGAAAATACTACAGAGTTTATCCTAATTTATTTAGCGTGTCAAAAGTTAGGTATTACTGCCTGTCCAGTATCACCCTTAATAGGGAATTATGAATTATCGGGTATAATAGATAAAATAAAACCATCAGTTATTTTCTTTGAAGATGAATTATTCAATAAAGTAAAGAGTGCCGCAAATACTAAGTATCAAAAAGTGAAGTATATTTCAATTGATGACACTATTAAAGCGGATAATGGCAAAGATATAATTAATTTTTATTCTTTTATAAAACATGAGTTAGATACTTTTGATTATTCATCAAAAATGAACACATATGATTACATCATTAATTCCTTCCATAACAAAATTATGTGACTTTTGTTACCGGATTACT
>ERZ773043.1031-NODE-1031-length-16168-cov-10.851362_pt1 | contig 16168 bp, 9 predicted proteins | sample MGYA00580636_ERZ773043 | MGnify/ENA primary metagenome ERZ773043 (study PRJEB29015, sample SAMEA2737992) | human oral metagenome | biome: human oral; feature: human-associated habitat; material: dental | place: China | collected 2065 ... | reverse complement strand
TCTGCGCAAGCGCATACGTCATCATCTGCCGCAGCTGCTTCTGCGTCAGCCCCTCCGTCGCCGCATATACGGGCAGAATCCCGAGGTGTTCCTCTGCCGGCTCCTGCGCATCGAGTATCTCAAAGGAGGTGATCGGAGAGAGAGCAAGCTGGCCGCCGCCGTTGTAAGCGTATTCCGCCTTGCCCGTGAGAAGGATACGCCGCCCCGCGCACAGTTTGGTTTTCAAAAAACGCTGATTGAACCAGACCGCCTGTGCGTAGCCCGTACCGTCGCCGACAAGTGCCGTGAGCACGGTAAAGCCCCGCCGCCGCGTCTGCTTCTCCGTCACCGTCTGAATCACGCCGAGCACCGTTGCACGCTCTCCTGCACGCAGTTCGGCAACGGGCGTAATCCGGCTCTGATCCTCGTACGCACGCGGATAATACGTCAGGAGATCATAGACCGTCTGTATGCCGAGGCGCGCAAACGCCGCCGCCTTTTTCACACCGACACCGCGCACCTTGTTGATGCTGTCCGAAAGTTTCATTGCACCTCCAAAAAAGAAGCTGCCGCAAATGCGGCAGCTTCCTCCATGTACAGATACAGTTTAGAGCTGCGGGCCCGCGGGAACGAGCGCCTTGCCCTCCTCGTTGCCCTCATACTTCTTGAAGTTCTTGATGAAGCGTGCAGCGAGATCCTTTGCCTTATCATCCCACTCTGTACGGCTCGCATACGTGTCGCGCGGATCGAGGATCTTCGGATCGACACCCGGCAGCTCCGTCGGAACCTCGAAGTCAAAATACGGAATCTTCTTCGTCGGTGCACTGTCGATCGAACCGTCCTGAATCGCGTGGATGATGCCGCGCGTGTCCTGAATCGAGATGCGCTTGCCCGTGCCGTTCCAGCCCGTGTTCACGAGATAGGCACGCGAGCCGTGCTCCTCCATCTTGCGGACGAGTTCCTCCGCATACTTCGTCGGATGCAGTTCGAGGAACGCCTGACCGAAGCACGCCGAGAACGTCGGCGTCGGCTCCGTGATGCCGCGCTCTGTGCCCGCGAGTTTCGAGGTAAAGCCCGAGAGGAAGTAGTACTTCGTCTGCTCCGGCGTCAGAATCGATACCGGCGGCAGAACGCCGAATGCATCTGCCGAGAGGAAGATAACGTGCTTTGCATGAGGTCCTGCGGACTTGTCCGCAACATGACCGAGCACGATGTTCTGAATGTGGTTGATCGGATAGGAGACACGCGTATTCTCCGTCACGCTCTTGTCTGCAAAGTCCACACGGCCCGCAAGGTCGACCGTGACGTTCTCAAGCAGCGCGTTGCGGCGGATCGCCTGGTAGATGTCCGGCTCCGCCTCGGGATCGAGGTTGATGACCTTCGCATAGCAGCCGCCCTCGTAGTTGAATACGCCCTCATCGTCCCAGCCGTGCTCGTCGTCGCCGATGAGGAGGCGCTCGTTATCGGTTGAGAGCGTCGTCTTGCCCGTACCCGAAAGGCCGAAGAAGAGCGTTGTGTTCTGCCCCTGCTTGTCCGTGTTCGCAGAGCAGTGCATTGAGGAGATGCCCTTCAGCGGGAGGTAGTAGTTCATCATCGAGAACATACCTTTTTTCATCTCGCCGCCGTACCAGGTATTGACGATGATCTGCTCACGGCTCGTGAGGTTGAACATGACTGCCGTCTCGGAGTTGAGCCCGAGATCGCCGAAGTGCATGACGCGTGCCTTGGCCGCATTGTAGACCACGAAGTCGGGCTTAAAATCCGCGAGCTCCTGCTCGGTCGGGCGGATGAACATATTCGTGACGAAATGCGCCTGCCACGGCACCTCCATGATGAAGCGGACAGCCATGCGTGTATTCACGTTCGCACCGCAGAACGCATCCACGACAAAGAGACGCTTGTTGCAGAGCTCACGGATCGCGATCTCGCGCACAGCATTCCACGCCTTCTGCGTCGCGCGGTGGTTGTCGTTCTTGTACTCGTCCGAGGTCCACCAGACCGTATCGTGTGAGGTCTCATCATCAACAATGTACTTGTCCTTCGGGGAACGTCCTGTGTAGATGCCCGTCATAACATTGACGGCATCGCCCATCTCTGTCACCTGTCCGCGCTCATAGCCCTCGAGATCGGGACGCAGCTCCTCACGAAACAGCTGGTCGTAGCTGGGGTTGTGAACAATCTCCGTCGTCCCCGTAATGCCGTACTGTGTCAGATCAATCGTTGCCATGGTATGACCTCTTTTCCCAAAAAGATTGGTTAAATTGATACAAGCACAAGACAAAGCCCTGTCTTGGTATCATCGTACCGAATTAACGTACATTGTGAGAATTCTTCACATAGTCTGGAAATCCTCCTTCATCGCGAAAATTTTATTGTTTTTTCTTATGCCCGGCAAAAGACAGGACCGCCGCACGCATGTCGCCGCGTTCGCAGATTCCGTCATGGAGCACCTTTGCCTCACGCAGGGCGGCAAGACGAGCAGGGATCTCCATGCCGCTCTGTATGTGCAGACGTTCCATCAGCGTGAACTCATCCAGCCCGTCCGTATCCTTGCCCAGTGCATGAAGCACACTTGCGCCGAATTTGTACGGACTTGCCGTCGAAAGCACGATCATCGGGCGCATGTCCCCCGTCTCGCGTCGATAGTCTTCTGCCACACGATAGGCAACCGCTGTATGCGTGTCGAGTGTGTAGCTTGTCCGCGCGCAGACGATACGGATTTCCTCCTCCGTCACCAGATCGCTTGTGAATGCCGCCCAGAAATTCTCACGGAGGACAGGCAGGAGACCGCTCGCGTCATAGGTTCCGTTCTCCGCAAGTTCCCTCATCCACGCAGCAACCTGTGCCGTGTCCTCCGTCAGATGATAGAGCAGACGCTCAAGATTGCTCGAAACGAGGATGTCCATCGACGGCGAAATCGTCTGACAGAACTCACGCTTTCGGTCATAGATGCCCGTCCGCAAAAAGTCCGTGAGCACATTGTTTGCGTTCGACGCGCAGACGAGTTTTCCGACGGGCAGCCCCATGCGCTTCGCATAGTACCCCGCGAGGATGTTGCCGAAGTTCCCGGTCGGCACGGTGAAGTTCACCGCATCGCCCGCCGCAATTTTGCTCTCCGCGAGGAGGTCGGCGTATGCACTGAAGTAGTAGACAATCTGCGGCACGAGGCGTCCCCAGTTGATCGAGTTTGCCGAGGAAAGCTTTGTATGAAGCGCCGCAAGCTCCTTTGCCATCGCCGCATCGCCGAAGATCTCCTTCACGCCGCGCTGCGCATCGTCGAAGTTGCCGCGCACCGCTACGACAGAGACATTCGCCCCCTCCTGCGTCACCATCTGCAGTCGCTGCACAGGGCTGACCCCGCCGTCGGGGTAGAACACCATGATGCGGATGCCCTCGGCATCGGCGAAGCCCTCGAGCGCAGCCTTCCCCGTATCGCCCGAGGTCGCGACGAGAATGAGGATCGTGTCCTGCTCCCCCGTCTTTTTCCGCGCCGTGCTCATCAGCTGCGGCAGGAGCTGCAGTGCCATGTCTTTGAACGCGCTCGTCGGTCCGTGCCAGAGCTCGAGCACCTCGAGATCGCCGACCGACTTCACGGGTGCGCGGCGCACATCGTCAAACGTCTGCCCATAGGCACGCTTCACACAGCCGCACAGCTCCTCCTCGGTATAGTCCGTGAGAAAGAGCCGAAGGATGCGTACGGCACGCTCCTCGTACGAGAGCGGCACAAGCGCCTCGATCTCAGCGAGCGTCAACTGCGGGAACGATGCGGGCACAAAGAGCCCGCCGTCCGAGGCAAGCCCTTTGAGAATCGCCGCTGCGGAGGAAACGCGCTCCGTTGCCCCGCGCGTGCTGAAATAATCCATTGTATACATCCTTTCATTTGGGTGTCACGAGCCATCTGTGCTATACTTATGCCACTGAATTATACCATCCTGACGCATGAAAAATCAAATACAAGGAGCATCAACATGAAAATTGCGCTGATTTCAATGGAGGTTATCCCGGGTCGTCCAGACCTTAACGCTGCAGCAATGCAGACAAAAATAACCGCGGCAAAAGCGGCGGGTGCGGAGCTTGCCCTCTTCCCCGCGCTCAGCCTCTCGGGGCTCTTCCTCGGCGGCGTGTGGAAACAGCCCGCATTCCTGCGCGACTGTGCGGCATACGCCGAGGAGATTGCCGCTGCGGCAGATGGCATCACCGTCGTCTTTGGAAACGCAGCAGAGGCAGAGAGCTGCACGAGCGTGCGTCGCACACTCATGGAGGCGCGGGACGGCATGCTGCGTGAGGTTGCCCACAGCCCGCTCCACGGCACGGGAAACACCTTTGCCCCGCCCCTCTATGAGCTGCCCAACGAGAACATCATCCTCGCCGCAGACGCATCCCCCTTCCCCATCTGCTTCGGTGCAGGCTCACTCGCAGAGACGGCACGCGAAAAGCGCAAAAATATTTTCTACATCAACACCCTCGGACTTCAAGACAAGGGCAAGACGGTCTACGCATTTCCCGGTCGAGCGTATGTATTCAGCGCTGCAGGCGAACGCGTCACCATGTCCCCTGCCTACACGGAGGGCATAACCGTCGTTGACACGGACACGCTTCCCGCTCCCATTTTGTCTCATGCAGAGCCGCCCATCGTTCCCATCCATCGGATGCTGCGCTACGCCGTGCAGAAATTTCTCGCGCGCATCCATATGGAGCGCGTTGTGATCGGCATCTCGGGTGGCATCGACTCCGCCGTTGCCGCCGCCCTCTACGTCGACGCCATCGGCGCGGACAAGGTGCTGCTTGTCAATATGCCAAGCCGCTTCAACTCCGCGACCACGAAGGGGCTTGCCGCGCAACTCGCCGAGAACCTCGGCTGCCGCCATATGATCGTGCCGATTGAGGAGAGTGTCGAGCACACCGTCGAGCAGCTTACAAGCATCCCCATCATGGGAAAATGTGCGGCAGAGGGCGAACATCTCACGATCTCCTCATTTGTGCGCGAGAATATGCAGGCGCGCGACCGCAGTGGACGTGTCCTCTCCGCCGTTGCCGCCGCATGGGGTGCGGGCTTTACCTGCAACGCGAACAAGGCAGAGGCCACCGTCGGCTACGCGACCCTCTACGGCGATCAGGCGGGCTTCCTCTCGGCACTCGCCGACCTGTGGAAGTATCAGGTCTACGACCTCGCGCGCTATCTGAACGACAGCGCCTATGGGCGTGCGGTCATCCCGCAGGGCATCATCGACATCGTACCGAGTGCGGAGCTGTCCGATGCACAGAACGTGGACGAGGGCAAGGGTGACCCCATCCGCTATCCCTATCACGACTATCTCTTCCGCGCCTTTGCAGAGAACAATGAAACACCCGAGGAAATTCTGGAATACTATGCCAAAAACGCACTCGAAGCACATATTGGCTGTGAGGAAGGGCTTGTTGCAGCGTATTTCCCCACGGCGGCGGACTTTATCGCCGATCTCGAGCGCTGGTGGGGGCTCTATACGGGCATGGCAGTCGCCAAGCGTATCCAGTCGCCGCCGCTGCTGTCCGTCAGCGCACATGCCTACGGCAGCGACCATCCCGAATCGCAGATCGGCACATATGAGACAATCCGCTATCGCGCATTGAAAGAGAAGCTGCTCCAGAAATAAAACAGAATGGCTCTTGTCGCCCCTGTGGATTTTCACGGGGGCGTTTTCATTTTTCATAAAGTAATTTCCATATTGAGAAATTTTCTCATTTACAAGATCGAATTTTTGTGGTATTCTCAATACAAATGAAAGGATGGTGCTGTCATGCACGCAAAAAAATTTTCCCTACGGCTCTTACTCACCCTCGCCCTTGCCCTTACGGCACTGATCGCCGTCGGCTGCGGCGGAGGAGGCACAGGCGGCGACAAGGCGGCCGACACAAAGAAAACCGTAACGGTCACAACCTCATTTTTACAGGATATGACCAAGCAGCTCGCGGGCGACTATGTGAACGTCGAGCTGATTATCCCTGCCGGTGAGGATCCGCATCTCTACGTCGCGCAGCCCGCCGACCTTGAGAAGATCAAGAAAGCGGATCTCCTCCTCTATCACGGCCTGCACTTCGAGGGCAAGATGGCAGAGGTGCTTGAGAAGAAGGGTGTCGCCGTGACAAAGGACTTCGCGGACGCGAACATCAACTACATGGAGGAGGACGGCAAAAAGATCGTCGATCCGCATTTCTGGTTTGATGTCGCACTCTACAAGCAGGCGACGGAGGAGGCGGCAGCGCAGCTCATCAAGCTGCTCCCCACGCATGAAAAGGAGATTCAGGAGAATCTGAAGAAGTATCTTGCAGACCTCGACGCGCTCGATGCCGAGATCACACAGAAGATCGCGCAGATTCCCGAGGGGCAGCGCAATCTCGTCACGCCGCACGATGCGTTCAACTACTTCTCCCACCGCTACCACGTGAATGTCATCGCGCCGCAGGGGGTCAGCACGGACTCCGAGGTTGCGAATGCCGACATCGAGAAGACGGCAAACTACATTGTCGAGCACAAGGTCAAGGCGGTATTCGCCGAGAGCACGACGAACCCCGAGCGCATGAAGAAGCTGCAGGAGGTCTGCAAGACGAAGGGCTTCGATGTCGAGATTGTTGGCGGTGAGGGCAATGAACTCTTCTCCGACTCGCTTGCACCCGAGGGACAGAAGGGCGACACCTATATCACGATGTACCGCAGCAATATCGATCTGATTGTTTCACATTTGAAGTAGCAGAAAAACCTTCGCTGTCAGATGTTATGAACAAACGGAAACGTAACCATACGACACTCCTAAGCAAACCCTAGTGGAGCAAGCGGAAGCGAGTGTGCGACCCGCCCCCTGCGGATTTCTTTCGTTCAAGCGCAGCGCGTTTAAGAAGTTCGCAGGTATTTAGGCGGACGAGCACACGACTGCTTGCGTAACGAGGCGTTTGCGTGGAGTTCGTACGGATAAAGAAACCATACAGAAGAGGCGCAGAATGGAAGGAACGAACAGCGTGATCCACGTCGAAGACCTCACAATGGCATACCGTGAGACGCCCGTGCTCTGGGACATCGACCTCGATGTGCCGGAGTGCGTACGCTGTGCGATCGTAGGGCCGAACGGCGCGGGCAAATCCACCCTGCTGAAGGGGATCCTCGGCCTCCTTAAGCCCGTCTCGGGTGCGGTGCTGCTCTGGGGAAAGCCGCTCTCCGCCGTGCACAAACAGATTGCCTATGTGCCGCAGCGCGGCTCGGTGCACTGGGACTTTCCAACGACGGTCTTCGATGTTGTGCTCATGGGACGCTATGCCCACCTGGGGCTCGTTCACCGCCCCGGCAAGGAGGATCGCGCGCTTGCGATGGAGGCCCTCGACAAGATGAAGATGGCGGACTTCGCCAACCGTCAGATCTCGGAGCTCTCGGGCGGGCAGAAGCAGCGGGTCTTTATCGCGCGCGCACTCGCGCAGGACGCACAGCTCTACATCATGGATGAGCCGCTTGCGGGCGTTGACGAGACGACGGAACGCATCATCATGGACAAGTTTATGGATTTACAGAAAGAAAAGCGCACGGTCATTGCCGTCCATCACGATCTCAGCACGCTCGATGCCTACTTCGACTATCTTGTCGTACTGAACCGCACGGTCAAGGCATCGGACTATCTTGCGAGGCTGGACAAGGAGGCGGCGCTTGCGCTTGCCTACCGCGTGAGGGAGTGAGTGCGATGGAGATTCTGACGAACTACACCTTTCAGATTGTCGCACTCGGCAGCGTGATCCTCGCTGTCGCTGCCGCCCCCGTCGGCGCATTCAGCGTCTACAAGGGGCAGAGCCTCATCGGCGACGCAATCGGACACGCAACCTTCCCCGGCATCGTTCTCGCCTACATGGCATTTGCAACGCGCAGTCCCGTCGTGCTCCTCGCGGGAGCGATTCTGGCAGGTGCAGCAAGCTACGCGCTCATCCAACTCGCACACAGGGACAAGCGGCTCGGACTGGATGCCAACCTCGCCATCTTCCTCTCGGGCTTCTTTGGGCTTGGCATGGCGCTCAAGAGTTTTATCCAAGGGAACCCCAACTATACAGGTGCGTCACAGGCGGGGCTTGGTACGTACATCTTCGGACAGGCGGCATACATGCTCGAGGCGGATGTCCTGCTGATTGCCGTTGTCTCCGCCCTCGTGCTCACCCTCCTTCTGCTCTTTTACAAGGAGCTGAAACTCTTTGTCTTTGATGCGGAGTACGCCGAGGTCGTCGGACTGCCCTGCCGCCTGCTGAACATCCTCCTGCTTATCATGACGATTGCCGTCATCGGCATCGGGATCAAATCTGTGGGCGCAATTCTGATCAGTTCCTTCCTCATCATTCCATGTGTCGCGGCAAATCAGTGGTCGAACCATCTCTCGCGCGTCCTCGTCCTGAGCAGTCTGATCGGTGCGGTCTCCGCGCTCATCGGAACGTACATCAGTACGCTCGAACAGGGCATGTCCACGGGGCCCAGCATCATCCTCGTCGCCTCGCTGATTGCGTTCTTCTCCATGCTCTTTGGAACAAAGGGGCTCCTCGTCAGAACGCTCAAACGGAGGAAGTCCAATGGATGATGCACTGCTCGTACTCCTGCTGACGGCAGCAGCGTGTGCCCCGCTCGGGGTTTTCCTCATCCTGCGCCGTCTCTCGATGATGGCGGACGCGATCAGTCACACAGTACTGCTCGGCATCGTCCTCGCCTTCTTCCTCACGCATGACCTCGGCTCGCCATGGCTGCTCTTCGGCGCAGCACTGGTGGGGATCGTCACGGTGTCGCTTGTCGAACTGCTCGGCAAGACACGCCTTGTCAAATACGACGACGCGATCGGCGTCATCTTCCCCCTGCTCTTTGCACTCGCCGTCATTCTCATCAGCAAATACGCAGGCAACGCCCATCTTGATACCGACATGGTGCTCATGGGCGAGGTCATCTACGCGGGGCTGAATACCGTTGCGATCGGCGGCGCAGAGATTCCCTCTGCCGCGCTCAAGATGGGGGCGCTCGTCCTCCTGATCGCCGCGTTTATCACCACATTTTACAAGGAGCTGAAGGTCTCCGCGTTCGACGGGGAGTATGCACGCCTCATCGGCGTACCGACGGGCATCCTGTTCTACGCCTTGATGTCGCTCACCTCGCTCACGACGGTCGCGGCATTCGACGCGGTCGGTGCGATCCTCGTCATCTCGTTCTTCATCGCACCCGGGGCGACGGCGCTGCTCTTTACAAAGCATCTCTCGCATACGCTCCTGCTCGCGCTCCTCATCAGTATGGTGAACTCCGTCATCGGCTATACACTCGCCGTGCATACAAACGCCTCGATTGCAGGGCTGTGTGCGGTGATGAATATGCTCATCTACCTGCTTGCCCTGCTCACGGGGCCGAAGGGAGCAATCACAACGTACATCCGCCGCTGGCAGAGCATCCGGCAGATGCAGCGCGACCTCTTTCTGCTCCACATCGGCCGACATACCGCCGAGCACATGGAGAGTGCCGAGAATCACGCCGCCGAGATCGGTGACCATCTAAAATGGGATGAGAACAAGGTGCGGCGCGTGAGCTGCGCACTGATCGAGCGCCGTCTCCTCCGCCGCGAGGGCAGCTACTATCTGCTCACAGATGCAGGCGCGGCACAGTATGCGGCACTCTGCAAGAGATACTTCCTATAGACGCAAAAATCGTCCGGCCATCGTTTTGTGATGGTCGGACGATTTTTCATTTCCTATCGGATAAAGTACGACACGCCGGACTCGAAAATCATCTGATTCATTTCACCGGGTACGTTCTTGCAGATATCCGCGCCGATGCGCTCCGCATGCGCCATGCGCCCGTAGATACGCCCGTCGGGGCTCGTGATGCCCTCGATGGCATTCACCGAGCCGTTCGGATTGTATGGCTGTTCGAGCGTCGGCTCTCCCTTTTCATTGACGTACTGTGTCGCAATCTGCCCGCGTATGCGCATGTTCGCAACGGTCTTTGCATCTGCGTAGAATCGACCTTCCCCATGCGAAACTGCGATCGTATGCGTATCCCCGACGTTCACACCGGACAGCCACGGCGAGAGGTTCGAGGCGATGCGTACACGCACGGTCTGCGAAACGTGGCGGCCGATGTTGTTGTAAGTCAGCGTCGGCGAGTTGTCATCTAGGTCGACGATCTTGCCGTATGGCAGCAGGCCGAGCTTCAGGAGTGCCTGGAACCCGTTGCAGATGCCGAGGATGAGCCCGTCCTGATCGCGCAGGAGACGCTGTACCGCCTCGGTGAGTACAGGTGCGCGGAACATCGCCGCGATGAATTTCCCTGTGCCGTCCGGCTCATCGCCGCCGCTGTAGCCGCCCGGCAGCATGAGAATCTGCGCACGGCGGATGGACGCTGCAAGCTCGGCAACGGTCTCCTCGACCGCCTTCGGCGTGAGGTTGCGTACGACGAAGATCTCCGGGATCGCACCAACGCGCTCCCATGCGCGCGCGGAATCGTACTCGCAGTTTGTGCCCGGGAAGACGGGAATGCAGACACGCGGCTTTGCGATCTTCACGGAACTGCCCACGATCTTTCCGTCCGTATACGGCGCATAGGTTGGACGATCGATCTGACGCACAATTTGCGGCACCGTCGTTGGGAAGATCTTCTCGAGAGGCTCTGTATACGCTTCCTTGACATCAGCGAGCACAATGGTGTCGAGATCCGTGATGATGCTCGGCACATCGCGTGTCTTTCCGATCTCAACCGCGCCCGTGCCCGCAAGGTTCGCCGCGATGTCGAACGAGGGCGAGACCTCAAGCAGAATCGTCCCGTAGAGGGGCTTGAAAAGATCATCCTGCGGAATGAATGAGGTGAATTTAAAGCCCAGATTGTTGCCGAGGCACATTTTCGAAATGGCCGCCGCAATCCCGCCGCGGCCGACACTCATCGCAGAAAATGCCTTGTTGTCCGCAATCAGCTGATGGATCTTTTCAAAGTTACTGTTCAGCCGCGAAAAAACGGGCAGATCCTGCGCATCATGCGCGACGGGGACCATGACAACAGTATTGCCCGGGTACTTGAACTCGGGCGAGAGGGCCTCATTCGCACGCATGGTCGCCACAGCAAAGGCGACGAGCGTCGGCGGAACGCTCAAATGCTCAAAGGTACCCGACATCGAGTCCTTCCCGCCGATCGCGGGAATCCCCATCTCATGCTGGGCACGCAACGCACCAAGGAGGGCAGCGAAGGGCTTGCCCCACTTCTTCGGATCGGTGCCGAGCCGTTCGAAGTACTCCTGCAGGGTAAGACGCACGGTATCCGCTTTGCCACCGACAGCAACAATCTTCGCGACCGCCTCGACGATGGCATAGACCGCCCCGTGGAACGGGCTCCACGTCGAGAGATCGGGATCGAATCCGAACGCCATCGCGGACGCTGTGTTCGTCGTCCCGTGGCGTACGGGGAGTTTCGCGACCATCGCCTCCGACGGTGTCAGCTGGTACTTTCCGCCGAACGGCATGAGCACGGATGCTGCACCAATCGTCGAATCGAACCGCTCGCCCAGCCCCTTCTGGCTGCATACATTGAGATCGCGCAGATTCGTGAGCCACATTTCCTCGAGCTCACGTCCGACCTTCTTCACTGCGGGCGGGACCTGCTGCAGATAGGGAACCTTTTCATTCGGCGGCTCGACAACGACATTGACGTGCTGTCGAACACCGTTTGTTGCAAGGAAGCTGCGTGCAATCCGCACGATCTCCTTGTCGCGCCACCTCATGATCAAGACCGGTTCTGCCGTCACGCGTGCAACCTCAGTCGCCTCGATGTTCTCCACATCCGCGTGGCGAAGGAACGCGTCGAGATCCTTCGGCGCAAGCACGACCGCCATGCGCTCCTGCGACTCGGAGATCGCAAGCTCCGTGCCGTCGAGCCCCTCGTACTTCTTCGGCACGGCATCGAGGTTGACCGTCAGCCCGTCCGCGAGCTCTCCAATCGCAACGGCGACACCGCCCGCGCCGAAGTCGTTGCAGCGCTTGATCATGCGGCTGACCTCGGGGTTCCGAAAAAGCCGCTGGATCTTACGCTCCGTCGGCGGATTCCCCTTCTGCACCTCAGCTCCCGAGGTGGTGAGCGACGACTCCGTATGCTGCTTCGACGATCCCGTCGCACCGCCGATGCCGTCACGTCCCGTGCGCCCGCCGAGGAGAACGATGACATCTCCGGGGGCGGGGCGCTCACGCACAACCTGTGCAGCAGGCGCGGCACCGATGACCGCGCCGATCTCCATGCGCTTGGCAAGGTAGCCCTTGTGGTAGATCTCGCGGACCTGTCCCGTCGCGAGCCCGATCTGATTGCCGTAGGAGCTGTATCCCTCCGCTGCCCCGAGCGTGATCTTCTTCTGTGGGAGCTTTCCGGGCAGCGTCTCCTCGATCGGCGTACGCGGATCGGATGCGCCCGTCACACGCATCGCCTGATAGACGTAGGAACGCCCCGAGAGCGGATCGCGGATCGCGCCGCCGAGACACGTCGCTGCACCGCCGAACGGCTCGATCTCCGTCGGATGGTTGTGCGTCTCGTTCTTGAACATGAGGAGCCAGTCCTCGTCCTTGCCGTTCACATCGACCGTAATGCGGATGCTGCACGCATTGATCTCCTCGGACGCATCGAGGTCATCGAGCTTCCCCTCAGCCCGCAGTGCCTTCATTCCGATGACAGCGATATCCATCAGTGTCATATCACGCTGCTTGCCGTCCGTATACAGCACCCTGCGATCGTCCATATAGGTCCGATAGGTCTCAAAGATCGGCATGGAGAAGAATCCGTTCTCGATGTTCACGGCATCGATCGCCGTAGTAAAGGTTGTGTGGCGGCAGTGATCCGACCAATAGGTATCAATGACCCGCAGCTCCGTGATCGTCGGAGCACGGTGCTCCGTATCGCGGAAATACTGTTGGACGAATGCGAGGTCCTCCTCGCTCATGGCAAAGCCGCGTTCTTTATGAAATTTTTCCAACGCATCGTGCGAGAGTTGGTTGAACTGCGTGAGAATCTCCACATCCGGCGGCAATACAATTCTGCTCTCAAGCGTCGCAGGGGTCTCAAGTGATGCCTCGCGGCTCTCCACACGATTGATCAGATACGTCTTAATCTGGTCATAGACGCGATCGCCGATCTTTCCAATCAGAACGATGACACGCGCCGTACGCACATCGGGACGCTCTCCCTGCGTCACAAGCTGTACGCACTCTGCCGCCGCTGCTGCCGTCGGGTCGAACTGCCCCGGCAGCGGTTCAATCGCAAATATGTACGCGTCTGAAAAGGACGGCAGTGCGTCCTCATAGACGGTGTCCACCGGCGGATCTGCAAAGACAATGTTTCGCACCTTGGCAAACTCTTCGTCGCTCAGGCCCTCTATGTCATAACGCGTAATGATGCGCACCGCGCGCAGATCGGTCAGCCGAAATGTTTCCACCAGATCACTGCGGAGCTGCTGCGCGGGAACATCAAAAAAACCCTGCCGCTTCTCCACAAAGATTCGTTTGACTGCCATGGAAATCCTCCTTCTCAAACGCTGTTTCCCCGCCTCCTATTTTATCGAAACTTAATCAAATATGCAACGATTGATTCTGCGCAGATGACACAAAAAAAACGGGCATCCGCACAGATACCCGTTCCAGTCGAAAAATTATTTGACAGTCTTCAGCACATAGATGCGCGAGTCAAAGTCTGTGGTCAGCCCGTTCTCTGCATTCGGCTCACCCGCCGTACCGTCCGTCGTGATCAGCCCGTAATTCATCAGCTCATCACCGTAGCAGCGCGTACCGCTGCGGCTGTTCTCGTAAAGCGCATCCGGCAGGAGGCCCGCGAGCCGCACACGCTCGAAGCGATAGTTCACACGATTCAGCGTGCGGTACCAGCCGACGATCGCCGTCTTTTTGTCCCTGCTCACGCTCATCCACACCGTTACATTTCCCTCGAAGGGACTTTGCAGACGGTAGAATGTGCCGAACTGGAGGATCTCACGGTACTCCTTCATAAAGACGACCTGCTCCTTGACCTCGGCGATTTCCTCCTCCGTAAGTTTGTTGAGATCGAGCTCATAGCCAAACGTCCCGAAGTACGCCGTATTTGCGCGCGTATGCAGCGGTGTCATGCGGTTGACCTGATGGTTCGGCACGACGGAGACATGGCTGCCCATGCTGCTCACGGGGTAGCACATGGATGTTCCGTACTGGATCTTCTGTCGCTCGGACGCATCGGAGTTGTCGCTCGTCCACGTCTGCGGCGCATAGTAGAGCATGCCGGGATCGAAGCGGTTACCGCCCGAGGCGCAGGACTCAAAGAGCACATGGGGGAAGTTCGATGTCAACCGCTCGTAGAGATCATAAAGTCCGAGGATGTAGCGATGAAACACCTCGCCCTGCTGGTCGGCGGGCAGCGCGTGCGACCAGCACTCCGTGATGCTGCGGTTCATATCCCATTTCACATAGGAGACCTTGCCGCTCGCAAGAATCGCCTCCATCTGCCCATAGATATTATCGACCACATCCTTACGCGAAAAGTCGAGCACACACTGCGAGCGCCCGAGCGACTTGCGCCGTCCCGGCACGGAAAGCACCCAATCCGGATGCGCACGATAGAGGTCGGAGTCCTCGTTGACCATCTCGAGCTCAACCCAGATGCCGAACTTCATGCCGCGCGCCTCGATCTTCTCCGCGAGACCGTCAATGCCGTTCGGCAGACGGTCGCGATTGACCGTCCAGTCCCCAAGTCCCGCATAGTCGGACGTGCGTGCGCCGAACCAGCCGTCGTCGAGCACAAAGAGTTCGATGCCGCACTCCGCCGCCTTGTCCGCGATTGTGAGCAGCTTCTCCTCCGTAAAGTCGAAATACGTCGCTTCCCAGTTGTTGATGAGGATGGGACGAACCTTCTCGCGCCACTGCCCGCGCACAAGACGCTTTTGATAAAGACGATGATAGGTCTGACTCATGCCGTTCAGCCCCTCGTCCGACCAGACGAGCACCGCCTCGGGTGTCTGGAACTCCGCGCCAGGTTCAAGTTTCCAATCGAAATCCGTGCTGTGAATCCCCGCTTGCAAACGCGTGACACCGTGGTTATCGACCTCTGCGAGCATCTCGAAATTACCGCTGTAGACGAGGCTCATGGCGAGCACCTCGCCCTGCGTTTCTGTCGTTCCCCGCCGCAGGAGTGCCGCAAACGGATTGTACTGCCCCGAGGAGTGCCCGCGGCGGCTGCCGATTGCCGTGATGCCCGTTGCAAGCGGACGGATCTCGACGTGACGCTCACGCGTCCACGCCCCCGTCAGCTCCATCCAGTCGTATTCCGTATCGGGCAGGTCGATCGACATGCTCATGACCTTCTGCAGGTGCAGGACTTCCTTGCCGTCGTTGCTATAGCGCACACTGCGCGCGATCGCGCCGCCCTCGGCAAAAATTGTATAGAGGAGTTCAGCACGCAGCCCCGTGACCGCATCCTTCACCTCAACGATGAGGGTCTTTGCCTCATCGTCCGACTCCACGTAGGTCGCGGGCAGCCCCGCGAGCTTCGGCTTGCCGTCCACGATACGATGCGCTGTATACTGCATATCAAGGATGCGGCTGCCGTTCTCCTGCAATACGTTCAGCGCGGGACGGCGAAAATCCGACGAACCGTAGGTCGGAAGCTCCTGCCGAATCGCATCCAGAGAGTAGTCGCGGCAGTCCGCAAAGACGCACGCCGACATGCCGCGATGGACACGCTCAAAGAGGTGCTCAAATCCCGCGCGGTCGCGCAGCACTTTTCCGTAGTAGAGCGATCCAAGCCCGCCGTGGGGCAGTACCATGAAGATGTAGCTGATGGAATCGTTGAAGAGATGAAAGACCCTGCCCCGCTCATGATAGATGATATTCATTGGATATCCCCCTTCGATTGGTTGTTCGTTTTACTCCACGCGAAACCCCGTCGTCTCACGCTCAACCACGGTGTTGGCAAGCACGACATTCTCTGTCACGTTCTCCTCGATCTGCTTCAGCATGAGGCGTGCCGCCTCCCGGCCGAGATCGCCCATATGCTGATCGATGGTTGTGAGCTGTGGTGCGGTATATTGGCTGAGTGCCGTGTTGTCGTAACCGATTACCGAGATGTCCTGCGGCACGCGCCGCCCCATTCGCTGACAGGCGTTGACCGCCCCCATCGCCATGAGATCGTTGCAGCAGAAGATCG
>ERZ773043.1029-NODE-1029-length-16177-cov-30.418558_pt1 | contig 16177 bp, 12 predicted proteins | sample MGYA00580636_ERZ773043 | MGnify/ENA primary metagenome ERZ773043 (study PRJEB29015, sample SAMEA2737992) | human oral metagenome | biome: human oral; feature: human-associated habitat; material: dental | place: China | collected 2065 ... | reverse complement strand
CCACTTCCCGCGAAACCACCGACACATCCCTACCAATCCGCCGAGCAATCTCACGTAACCCACACCCCTCCGCCAAGCCCCTCGCGATCCCAGCCCGATCCGTCACCGTCAACAACCGCCGCACCAACAACCCCTCCCTAACAAACACTGTTGCTACGACCCTATGACACCACCATCTGGGGGCTGCGTGATAAACAACTCCATTGGGTAAGGCAACTGAAGAAAAAATCGCCCAGCTGGAAGCTGATCCAGCAATGCAGCTAAGCTCTCGCCAAACCACGATCGACAAGGGGAGATTCCACGAAGGTGCGATTCCTGAATAACCCTCCTGGCCTAAGGAAACATGATCCCCTTGCCGGGCCCCGGGGGCTTTTCCCTTTCAGTGAAGGGTGAACACCTGTTGGCGGTTCCGGCCGTGTCCCCGGCGACCCTGCAAGAGGATCATCTTGACCTCTAGACTACACCGGCGCGCCAAGATTCTGAACGGTGGTTCCAGGCCATGCGCTTGTCTCAGGCTGGCCGCGCGTGGTGCAGCACGACGGCGACTCTGCGGGAAGGCGATAGGCTGAGGCCGTGCTCCGACCTGATGGCCGACTCTCGCTCGATCTCGACCCCATCGACCACGGACCGAAGGATGCCTGCGGCGTCTTCGGGGTGTTCGCTCCATCCGAGGACGTGGCCCAGCTGACCTTCTATGGACTCTTCGCGCTGCAGCATCGCGGGCAGGAGTCCGCCGGCATCGCCGTTTCCACCGGGGAGAGGATCACCGTCTTCAAGGACATGGGGCTGGTCTCCCAGGTGTTCGACGAGGCGACCCTCACCTCCTTGCGCGGCCGCCTCGGCATCGGCCACACCCGCTACTCCACCACCGGAGCGTCCGTGTGGCACAACGCCCAGCCGACATTCCGGGCCACGCACAGCGGAGGACTAGCGCTGGCCCACAACGGCAACCTCACCAACACCCACGAACTTGAGCGGTGGCTTGGCGAACTCGACCCCGGCCTGCGGGTGCCCGAGAAGAAGACCATGGACTCCACCAACGACACCTCCCTGGTGACCGCCCTGATGTCAGCTTTCGGCGATGAGCCCATCGAGCAGGTCGCCATGAAAGTGCTGCCCCGGCTTCAAGGAGCCTTCTGCCTGACCTTCATGAACGAGACGACGCTGTTCGCAGCCCGCGACCCGCAGGGCGTCAGGCCGCTCGTCCTAGGGCGGCTCGCCAGTGGCTGGGTGGTCGCTTCGGAGACCGCCGCCCTTGACATCGTCGGCGCCAGTTTCGTGCGTGAGATCGAGCCCGGCGAGTTCATCGCCATCGACGGCGCCGGGCTGCGCAGCCAGCGATTCGCCGACGCCAAGCCCAAGGGCTGCCTCTTCGAATATGTCTACCTGGCCCGGCCCGACACCACCATCGCAGGCCGCAGCGTCCACGCCACCCGCGTGGAGATCGGCCGGATCCTGGCTCGCGAACACCCCGTCGACGCGGACCTGGTCATCCCCACCCCCGACTCCGGGACTCCATCCGCCGTCGGCTACGCGGAGGCCTCCGGCATCCCATTCGGCCTCGGCCTGGTCAAGAACGCCTACGTGGGCCGCACCTTCATCCAGCCCAGCCAGACCATCCGCCAGCTCGGCATCCGCCTGAAGCTGAACCCGCTCAAGGAGGTCATAGCGGGCAAGCGGCTCGTGGTGGTCGACGACTCCATCGTCCGCGGCAACACCCAGCGCGCCCTGGTGCGTATGCTCCGCGAGGCCGGAGCGAGGGAGGTTCACGTGCGCATCTCCTCCCCACCGGTCGAGTGGCCGTGTTTCTACGGCATCGACTTCGCCACCCGCGCGGAGCTGATCGCACCCGGCCTGGCCGTCGGCGAGATCTGCCGGTCGCTGGGAGCTGACTCCCTGGGCTACATCTCCCTCGACGCCCTGACCGAGGCCACCGGACGTCCTGCCGCCAGCCTGTGCCGTGCCTGCTTCGACGGCCGCTACCCGATCAAGGTCCCTGAGGGTCAGGCCGAGCTTCTGGGAGACTCTGCAGGCTGCGACGATGACCAGGCGAGTGATGCCCAAGCGCCGGCGTGCCGAGGCGGTAGGGGAGAGCGCCCCGGAGGGTGTTCCAGCGGCGGTCAATCCGGCCGGGACCATGACCGGGCGTCGCGAGCCGGCCGGTCCCTGCCGGCGGGATCTGTCAATCTGGAGGAGAAATGAACAAGTCTGCGTATGCCGCCGCTGGAGTCGACATCGAGGCCGGCGACCGGGCCGTCGAACTCATGAAAGCCTCCGTTGCCCGCACCCACCGGCCCGAGGTGCTAGGCGGCCTGGGGGGATTCGCCGGGTTCTTCGACGCCTCAGCTCTGAAAGGCTATGCCCACCCGGTGCTGGCCACCTCCACCGACGGTGTGGGCACCAAGGTCGCCATCGCACAGGCCCTCGACCGCCACGACACCATCGGCTCTGACCTGGTCGGCATGCTCGTCGACGACCTCGTGGTCACGGGCGCGGAGCCGTTGTTCGTCACCGACTACATCGCCTGCGGCAAGGTGGTTCCCGAGCGGATCGCGGCTATCGTCTCCGGTATCGCGGACGCCTGCGTTGCCGCTGGCTGCTCCCTCGTCGGCGGGGAGACCGCCGAGCACCCGGGCCTGCTGGGCCCCGACGAGTACGACGTCGCGGGTGCCACCACCGGCGTCGTCGAGAGGGACGGGATCCTGGGGGCTCACCGGGTCGAGGTGGGCGATGCCGTCGTGGCCATGGCATCGTCGGGTCTGCACTCCAACGGCTATTCGCTGGTGCGCCACGTGCTCCTGGAACAGGCCGGGTGGTCCCTGGAACGTCACATCGATGAGCTGGGCCGCACCCTCGGCGAGGAGCTCCTGGAACCCACCAAGGTCTATGCCCTCGACGTCCTGGCGCTGATCCGTGAGGTCCAGTGCCATGCCCTCAGCCACATCACCGGCGGCGGACTGGCCAACAACCTGGCCCGGGTGATCCCGGGCGGCATGCAGGCCCGTCTGAGCCGCTCCTCGTGGACGCCCCCGGCGATCTTCACGTTGGTGCAGGAGACCGGGGGCATCTCCGGCGCCGACCTTGAGGCCACGCTCAACATGGGCGTCGGCATGGTGGTGGTGCTGCCCCAGGAGCAGGCTGACGCCGCCTTGCGGGTGCTGGCCGGCCGCGGCGTCACGGGTTGGGTCCTGGGGGAGATCGTTACCGCCGACGGCCCCGGCTCAGCCCTGCTGGCCTGAGTCCGTGGTTCATGGGGTGCGGTCGGCTGCCGGTTCGTTCTTCTCGCTCTCCGACTCCCCGGTCTCGTCTTCCGGTTCTCCGGTCTCGTCTTCCGGCTGCCCCGGGCCGACCCGGCCTAGGCGCGAGGCGATCAGGACCGCCACGAAGAGCGCGACGCCCGCAGCGACTAGTCCAGTTTGCCGTGAGGCGGTGGCGAAGGCCTCCAGGGCGTCGTGCTGGAGCGCGGGGTCGGCCGTCTCGCCGAGGGTCTCGGAGAGTGAGCCACCGGGCGCACCGGGCGCAACCGTGAGGAGAGCGTGTGTGTATGAGAGATTGAGGACCGCCCCGACGACGGCGATCCCCAAGGCGGTGCCCACCTCCTGGACGGTGTCGTTCATGGACGAGATGAGACCAGAGCGGGTGCGGGGACCACTGCTCATCAGCACGTCCTGCGCTGGGACCATGACAAAACCCATGCCCAGTCCGATCAGGATCAGGCAGGCCAGGACCGGCAGGTAGCCGTCGAGGTTTTGCATCAGCCCGTAGGCAGCGCCTGCCGCAGCCACCAGGACCATGCCTCCGGTCATCGTTGCCCGGGACGTGATGCGCGCCGCCAGTGCTGGGGCCAGGGCGGAGGACACCATCGCCGCCGCTGCCATCGGCAGGATGGCCAACCCGGCCAGGAAAGTGCCGTACCCCAGGGAGAGCTGTAGCTTCTGGGTGATCACGAATTGCAGTCCTGCCATGGTGAACATCACCCCGGCTGCCGCGATCGAAGCCCCCTGGAAGCTGCGGGTACGGGCGACCGCGACGTCGAACATGCCGTCTGGGTGGCGGATGCTGTGCAGCCAGAACCACACGAGCACGATGCCTCCGGCGATGATCGAGCCCAGCGTGGGGACCGTCCACAGTCCGTTTTCGGAGGAGGAGATGATGCCATAGGTGATGCCCAGCAGCCCGGCTGAGGACAGGAGCGCGGCGGGAAGATCCACGCGCCGCGGGTGGGGATCACGCGACTCGGGCACCAGGATCATGGAGGCGAGGAATGCCGCCAGGGCCACAGCCACGTTCAGCCAGAAGATCGCTCGCCAGTCGAAGACTTGGAGGGCAGCGCCTCCCACAAGGGGACCCACGATGACACCCAGCGAGGAGGTTCCGCCCCAGATGCCGATGGCCTGCGCTCTGGACGACGGGGGGAACACCTGGGTGAGGATGGACAGGGTGCCGGGCATGAACATCGCCCCTCCCAGCCCCATCGCCGCCCGGGCCGCGATCACGAGATCCATGTGCTGGCCCATCGCCCCCACGGCGGACGCGGTCGCGAACACAACCAGTCCCGCCAGGAACACCCGCCGCCGGCCCAGCCGGTCCGAGAGCGCCCCCGCGGTCAGGACCACACCGGCCAGGGCCAGTGAGTAGGCGTCCACGACCCACTGCAGCTGCTGGGGCGATGCCTCCAGCTCCGCCTGGAGGTGCGGCAGCGCCAGATACAGCCCGGACAGGTCGACCTGCACGATGAACGTGGCCAGCCCCAGGGCGGCCAGGATCAACCAGCGCCGTGGATGTCCGGTCTCGGGGTCCCAGCCGGGGCCCTGTGCGGAGAGTGACATGCGGAACTCCTCAAACATACTTTGTAAGTTATGGAATGATCTAAAACATACAACGTATGACTGGGAGGGGCAACATGGGACGTCAACCGGGCCACGCGGCGGGACTCAGCGCGGGGCAGCTCGCAGCGCAGGCTCTCGCCATCGTCGATCAGGAGGGCCTGCCGGCCCTGACCCTGCGTAAACTCGCGCGGTGGGTGGGTGTGGAGCCGATGTCCATCTATCACTACTTCCCCAACAAGGACGCGCTCCTGGACGGGGTGTGGGACGAGGTGCTGAGCGAGGCCGCCCTGCCCACCGATGATCCGGCGGTCACCTGGCAGGACTACATCCGCGGCCTCGCCGGCGAGCTACGTGTCGTCCTCCTGCGGCATCCCAATGCGCTGCCCATCATGCTGGGCCGCTCAGCGCGCACAACCGCGTCCCTCGACGTCGTGAACAGCATCCTCGCCTCCCTCACCAGCAAGGGCCTGCCACTGCCGGTGGCTGTGGACGTGGTGAACAGCATCACCGCCTTCGTCATGGCCCACACTCTCAACGAGCATGCCCTGGCCCCCACCGCGCCGGAGGCCATCGACCCGCAGCGTCACCCCGTCCTCGCAGCCGTGGTCGACCAGGGCATTGGTGCCGGGGCCGGTGACGATGCCCGTCGCTTCGCCCTGGCCATCGACGCCTTCATCGCGGGTTTCACACCCCAGCCCAGCCGGTAGGCAGGCCGCAGACGACTTCGGCAGTGAGCTGCGGTTGGCCTTGGGCCGAAGCCGGGTCTCGCTGCTTCAGCAGGTGCGAATCTTCACTGGGCGAGGACCGTCAAGATCATCTCGCCGTGATCATCCCGGGGCCATGGCCGGGGCTTCCCGCCGCTGGCTCTCTAGATCCCGTCGATCACCGCGTTGAAGGTGGCGGACGGCCGCATCACCGCCGTCGCCAGGGCGTCATCCGGCAGGTAGTAGCCGCCCAGGTCGACGGGGGATCCCTGCACCGCGATCAGCTCCGAGGTGATGGTCTCCTCCGCGTCGGCCAAGGCCCTTGCGATGGGGGCGAAGGCCCTGGCCAGGTCTGGGTCGTCGTGCTGCGCTGCCAGCTCCTCTGCCCAGAACCGGGCCAGCCAGTAGTGCGACCCGCGGTTGTCGGTGCCGCCGAGCTGCCGGGTCGGTGACTTGTCCTCGGCCAGGAAGCGCCCGTTCGCGCGGTCCAGGGTCGTGGCCAGCACGGCAGCCCTCGGATTGCCCCTTCCCGCCAGGTGCTCCAGCGAGGCGGCCAGTGCCAGGAACTCACCGAGCGAATCCCAGCGCAGGTAGTTCTCTGCCACGAGCTGCTGCACGTGCTTGGGCGCGGAGCCGCCCGCGCCGGTCTCGAACAGGCTCCCGCCCGCCATCAGCGGCACCACCGACAGCATCTTGGCCGACGTCCCCAGCTCCAGGATGGGGAACAGGTCGGTCAGGTAGTCGCGCAGGACATTGCCAGTTACCGAGATGGTGTTCTCGCCCCGCCGGACGCGCTCGACGGTGAAGCGGGCCGCCTCACCGGGGGAGAGGATCCGAATGTCCAGACCGTCTGTGTCCTGCTCGGCCAGGTAGGCCTGCACCTTCAGGCGCAGGTTCTGGTCGTGGGCGCGGGTCTCCTCCAGCCAGAAGACCGCCGGCCAGCCTGTCGCCCGCGCCCGGTTCACAGCGAGTTTCACCCAGTCGCGGATGGCGGCGTCCTTGGTCTGGCAGGCGCGCCAGATGTCGCCTGCGGCTACGTCATGGCTCAGCAGCACGTCGCCCGCGGAGTTCAGGACCTCGACTCGGCCGTCGGCCTCGATCAGGAAGGTCTTGTCGTGGGAGCCGTACTCCTCGGCTTGCTGCGCCATCAGCCCGACGTTGGGGACGGTGCCCATGGTGCGGGGATCGTAGGCGCCGTTCGCCCGGCAGTCGTCGATGATCACCTGGTAGACCCCGGCGTAGGAGGAGTCGGGCAGCACAGCGAGGGTGTCGGCCTCGGCTCCGTCAGGTCCCCACATGTGGCCGGAATTGCGGATCATGGCGGGCATGGAGGCATCGACGATGACGTCGGAGGGAACATGCAGGTTGGTGATGCCCCGGCTGGAGTCGACCATGGCCAGCGCCGGCCCGCCGGCCAGGGCGGCTTCGATCTCAGCGCGAATGGCGGCACCGTCGCTGAGCTGCTCCAAGCCGGTGAAGATCGTGGCCAGGCCGTCGTCGGGGGAGAGCCCTGCCGCGGCCAGGACGCCGCCATGGCGTTCGAGGACGGGCGCGATGAAGGTCTTGACGACATGCCCGAAGATGACCGGGTCCGAGACCTTCATCATCGTCGCCTTTAGGTGGACGGAGAATAGCAGGCCTTCCCGCCTCGCTGCCGCGACCTGCTCAGCCAGGAAAGCGTCCAGGGCCGCGGCGCGCATGACGGTGGCATCCACGACCTCCCCAGGCAGCACCCTCACGCGGTCCCTCAGGACCGTCATAGTGTCATCCGGTGCGACGTGCCGGATAGTGAGAGTGTCCTCGGCCGCCAGAACGACCGACCGTTCGTTGTGGTGGAAGTCGTCTGAGGTCATGGTTGCGACCCGGGTCCTTGAGTCCGGCGACCAGGCTCCCATCCGGTGCGGGTTGCTTCTCGCGTAGCCTTTGACGGATGCAGGCGCGCGGCGGTCGGAGTTGCCCTGGCGTAGTACGGGGTTTACGGCAGAGCCTGTGACCTGGTCGTACCGGTGGCGTGTCCTCTGCTCCGCGGGACTGGCGGGTTCTTCCGGGTAGCCGGGAATGCCGAATCCCTTGGCCTGGAGCTCTGCGATGGCGGCTTTTAGCTGCGGCACCGAGGCGGAGATGTTCGGCAGCTTGATGATGTTGGCCTCAGGGTCTTGGGTCAGCTCGCCGAGCTCCTCAAGCGCGTCTGAAAACCGCTTATTCCCGGGTAGTTGGTCGGAGAAGCGGGCCAGGATCCGGGCTGCCAGGGAGATGTCGCGGGTCTCGACCTCGACGCCGGCCAGGCGCCCGTAGGCCTGGAGCACGGGAAGCAGGGAGTAGGTGGCAAGCCGAGGTGCCTCGTCCGTGAGGGTGTAGATGATCTTTCCCATCAGGTCTCCTCAGAGCTCGTGGCCATGGTTCAGCCAGCCTACCCGGGCGGTAGCTTTGAGCATGTTGACTTACTCCGGTAGTCTCGGAGGCACGAAGTTACTGACAGATTCCGCGGTAAGTCCGCGATGATTGAACGAGGGGGTCGACCCATATGGGGCGCGGCCGGGCAAAGGCGAAGCAGACGAAGGTGGCCCGCGAGTTGAAGTATCGCTCGGTGGACACCAATTTCGCGTCCTTGGAGCGAGAGCTCCGAGGCGAGAAGTATGAGTCCCAGGAGACCACCGACATCCCTGACGCGTACGCAGACCTCGCGGAGCAGTACAACACCGATGACGACTACAACGATGAGGGCGATTACCCGCGTCGCTGAAATCGGCTGGCTGTGACCTGGGTTTCGGATGTCCAGCTGCCGGGCTACCAGCAGCTGGACATCCCGCTGCCCAAGGCCGGGATGTATCCAGGCGAACCGGAGCATGAGGTCGTCGCGACGCTGGTCCGTCGCTCCGAACCGACATCACGGAGCGCGGTGCTGTATGTCCACGGCTGGAGCGACTACTTCTTCCAAACCCATCTGGCCGATGCCTTCGCGGGGTGGGGGTATGACTTCTACGCACTCGATCTACGCCGCTACGGCAGGTCGCTGCGGCAAGGGCAGCTGGCCGGTTACACCGCGGACTTCACCGAGTACTACCAGGAACTGGACGCCGCCGTCGAGGTAATCCGTGCCGAGGGACATGAGAGCCTGGTCCTCATGGGCCATTCGACCGGCGGGCTGGCAGTGTCGCTGTACGTCCATGCCCGTCCAGGGGTGGCGGACGTCGTCGTGTTGAACTCGCCGTGGCTGGAGCTGCAGAGCCTCCAGGCCTGGCGTCCAGCGCTGGCGGCGGCCTTCAGCGCGGTCGGGACGTTGTCTCCCACCCGCGCCGTGGTCCTGCCCGACCCAGGCTTTTACCTTCGTTCCATCTCTGCCGACGAGGACGGCCAGTGGGACTACAACCCCAACCTCAAGGGAGATCCCGCGTTCCTGCCGCGGGTCGGGTGGCTGTCGGCGGTGATGCGCGGCCATGCCGCGGTGGCAGCGGGCCTCGGCATCGACGTGCCGGTTCTGATGCTCATCAGCACCCGCAGCGACTTCTCCCGTACCTGGAACGACGACATGCACCGCGCAGACCTCGTCCTCGACGTCGATGCCCTCGCGGCACGCGCCTCGCAGCTCGGCCGCCACGTCACCCTGATCCGCATCGAGGGCGGCAAGCACGATTTGGTGCTGTCGGAGGAAGAGCCGCGCGAACGCTTCCTCGACGAGGTCCGCCGCTGGCTGGACGCCTACGGCTGACCGTATTCGCCAGGCTGCGATCAGCCGCACAGAGCTGGGGCCTGCTCAGTCAGCAGGCCCCAGCTTTGGATGCCCGGTCTCACTTCCAGCCCAGGGCGCGGGCCAGGGCGACGAGGTTCTCGAACAGGTGCGTGTTGTACTCGACACCAAGCTGGCTGGGCAGCGCGAACAGCACGTAGTCGGCCTCTGATGCCGCTTCGTCTGCGGACAGGCGGTCGGCGACGTGGTCCAGTGATCCTGCGATCGTCGGTCCGGAGACGGCCTTCGCATTGTCCAGGATGCCGCGGCCATCGCCTCGCTCGTCCTGGGCGGCGAAATAGCGGCGGTCGTCGTCATTGGTGATGGGGAACACCGGCCGGGTCACCGCAGCCAGCCCCCCGGTCGTGCGACCGGAGGCAGCATAGCGGTCCTGGTAGCGCCTGATCTGTTCGGCCTGCTGGACGTGGAAGGGCCGTCCGTCATCGCCCAGGAGCAACGTCGAGCTGAGCAGGTGGTAGCCCTCCTCCGCGGCCCACTCACCCGTCGCGATGGTGCCTGCGCCCCACCAGATGCGCCCGTCAAGCCCCGGTGACTGGGGCTCGACCACGAGGTCAGCCGGCCCGCCGAGCGCCGCGGCGCGCTGCGAATGCGCCATCGGGACCCCCGAGACAGCTTGCCGGAACCGTTCGGCCCGCCCGCGGGCGACCTCGTCCCAGCGCTCACCGGGCTGCTTGTCCAGGCCGAAGGCGGCCTGGCCATCGACTGCCGGCTCTGGCGATCCCCGGCTCACGCCCAGCTGCACGCGGCCCTCGCTGATGAGGTCGGCTGAGGCGATGTTCTCCGCCATGACGAGGGGGTTCTCGTAGCGCATGTCGACGACGCCGGTGCCGAGGTCGATCGTCGACGTGCGGGCCCCGGCGGCGGCGAGCAGCGCCGTCGGTGCTCCGAGGGACTGGTCGAAGTGGTGGACGCGGAACCAGGCACCATCCATCCCGGCCTGTTCGGCGGCCACGGCCAGCTCGATGCTCTGGCGCAGCGAGTCGCCTGCGGTGCGGACCCGGGCGCCCGGCACATCGCGGTAGTGCCCGAAGGACAGGAAACCAATCTTCTTCATGGTTCAACTAACGCGGTTGGGGGACTGGGTATTCCCGCATCCTGGGCGGGTAGATCCGCGGCAGGCGTCCCAATGCCTGGGAATAGCGGTCCCATGGGGTACGCCGTGCCTGGAGCCGGTCTGTCTGGGCTGGTCGGCTTTCTTCATGAGCGGCTAGGCGGAGCGTGTTCCGCGGGAGGCGTGCGATCGGAGCCAGGCAGGTTTTCTGCTGGGGATACCTCCAGTCCCCGGATTCGCCGGCCAGCTGACTGCCGAGAACACCCTGGCCGTGGTAGTGATTATTCATCTCCTTGAATTGATTACCGGCCCCGGGGTGAAGGGGTGCGGTGGACGATGCGGCTGTGTGTATGGCTCACTGCCTTACTGTTCTGTTTGCTGTTCCCGCGGATTTCCAGGGGGAGTGTACTCAGGACCCATGGTGTTAACTCCTGAATCCCAGTTGGCCTGAGAGAAGTCCTGAGCTGGTGTCTCTGTGATATGTCTTTGGTGCATTCATGTAGGTGAATGAACCAAAGTTCATTCCTTCGCCTTTTCCCGTCGAGAATGGAATCTTTGCCGCCGGTCATCTATCTTGAGTCGCGAAAACGAAAGCTGGGGGGTTCTATGCCTGTTGTACGTCTAGCGTCTCGGTGGTGCGTCGCTGTTGTCGTCGCCCTGTCGTCTTGGTTGTTCTACGGAAATGCTGAGGCCCGGGCCGAGGAAAACACCAACATCGTCTTCAACCCCATTACGCTCACCCATGTGCTAGAGGACGGTACGCCGGTTCCCTCGCCGGGACGGCAGCTCATCACCGGCGACTACTTCTATCTGGATATCTCCTTCGACGCCACCGCCGCCGATCCCCAGCCCGGCCAGACATTCACGATCCAGCTTCCGGCTGCCTTCATCAACCGTGACGGCGGCAACTGGCAGCGGACTGTGATCAAGCCCTTGACGGTTGGCGGAGTCCAGGTGGGGGACTGCAAGATCGAAGAACGCGCAATCACCTGCACCTTCAATGAGGAGATCCGTGGCAGGACGGATCTCAAGGGCAGCCTCAGGGCTCAGCTCATCGCCCGGAACGCCGCTACCGGCACCAGCAGCACCGTGGTCATCAACGGGAAGGATTATGTCGTCGCCCATCCGTGGGGTGAGGACATCATCACAGCTCCGGCCAGGCCCTTCACCCCCAGCAATCAGACAACCAAGGGCTCCACTGGCGTGGGTGTGAACTCCAAGGCCATCAACTGGCGAATCAACTTCGGCGGCGCCTGGTTGCGGAAATACTATCCGAATGGCGGGCCGATCACCATCAAAGATCTGATTCAGGCCGGAATGGAAATCCCTGCGGACAAAACCATCCAAGTGGTTGAGACCTACGGCGACCCCGTCACCGGAAAGCCGCTTGACCGCGTCGTCGCCAAGGGAGATGGCACAGGTGAGGTGGACGGATTCAAGGTCGTTCCCTCCCGCGATGGCAAAGAGGTCACCTTCGCGTTGATCGGCCCATTCTCGTTCGAGAGGAACTACCGGGTTGAATTCACCACCCCGTTTACCGGCGACACGACGATCATCCCGGGGTATGAATATCGCAATTCCGCTACCTATGTGGAGGTCCCCGGCCAGAAGGCGAATGGGTCTCGCAGCTATTTTGAGTCCTTCAAAGCCATCGTCAATTATCGAGAGGGTTTCGGCGGTTTCGAGGTGAGCAAGACCATGTCCGGTGATGTCCTGCCGGTGCGAAACCAGAAGTTCGATGTCGCCGTCGCCTACACGCTGCCTGACGGCAAGACTGCAGCCGACTACCCAGGATGGGACGCACCTGCGGAGAATCCCACGAAACTGACGGTGACCGCCGGGTCGACGACGCCTTTCTTCCCCACATTCCCAGCCGGCACCCTCGTCACGCTCACTGAGGATGTCGCCTCCGCCAGCCCATCTTCCCCAGGCATCGCCTGGGGTCAGCCGGTCTTCTCCTCCAAGGACAAGCGGGTAGCGATCAGCGCGGACGGCCAGCAGGCCAGTTTCACGATCGTCGACCAGGCTGCGATGCCGGTCTTCCTGAACAACACGGCAGTTGAGGGCGGTAGCTTTGCCGTCAGGAAGGTGGTCACCGGTGATGACGCCGCCGCCTTCCGTGACACCAGATTCGACTTCACCTATGAATGCACTGACGGCACAAAGGGAAGCCTCCAGGCATCCGAGGCAGACGGACTGGTTCCCTCCGGCGTCTCGTTGCGTGACGGGGTGCGCTGCACAATCCAGGAGCAGCCGGCGCAGCATACCCAGCACAACCTTGAGATTCCCGCGGTTCAGGAGGTGACCATCGCCGCCGGTGTCACCGCGGAGGCAGAGTTCATCAACGAGTTCACCCGCAAGACGGGCCAGCTGACCATCGCCAAGGTTGTTGCCGGCAACGGCTCCACCGGTGCTGATGCTGATGTCTTTGGCGTCACATATTCGTGCGACTCAGACGGGTGGAGCTCTGCTGGTGATGCGGTCCCCCGGGAGGGCAAGGTGCAGGTCACAGCGACCGCGCCAACCGAGATCGGCCGCTTCGCACCCGGCACCACGTGCAAGGTGACCGGTGAGGATCCCGCCGATCGTACTGGCTACCAGCTTGACGTCAGCCTTGGCGAGACAGTCAGCATCCAGGAAGGCGCCACTCAGATCATCACGGTGACCAACACCTACACCAAACTCCCTGATCCGACGCCGACGTTGTCTCCGGCTCCTACGCCTGATCCCACATCGACGCCGTCCCCGTCTCCCACGCTGACGCCGATTCCCACGCCGCCGCCGACGCTGACCCCATCACCTACCCTCACGCCTACGTCTGTGCCCACACCGTCACTGACGCAGACGCCGTCTCCCACACTGCCGGTGCCGACACCCGCTCCAGTGCCGTCTGCGACGTCCCTGCCGCCGCAGTCTGCTCCGACGCTGGTGCCCACGAGTGATCCGACGGCATCGCCCAGCCAGGCAGGCGGTTCCCCCAGGTTCCTCAAGCCTGGCCTGCCGAAGACCGGAGGATGACACAGGCTGGTTCCTGACCAGGCACGGGCTGCCACGAAGTCCTTGGGACGAGTTCTCTGACTCGTCCCAAGGACTTCGCGCTTTTCTCGTGATTGAGAGTTTCCTGTGATAATCTCAATCACCAGGATTGACTGCTTTCCTAGCCCGGAGTGTGGGTACTGAACTGCATTTCAGACCGCTTATCGAAGAGTGCGGCATTAACTATAGACGCTCCTAATTAAATAATGGCTAGAAAGCGATATTATAGCCCCCTTAAAACAAAACCTGCTGTCCTGAATAAGCCAAACCCCCGCCGCATGGGCCTGAAAAACAGAGAAACATTTAGATTTTGTTAAATGTGAGCTATAGCCTCTCCGTTGTCTTCCCCTGAGGTGAGATGGCCTATCGGCCAAGCGGCCGGTAATGCTGCCACCAGAAGGTTGTTTCGCATCCTGGCGATGGTGCCAGGAAAAGCTATTCATGATCTATAAGTCATCAGTGCTCAAGCGTGCCGCGGCAGGCCTCGCCATGGTGATGCTGGCCGCCTCGGCGCTGTTTGCCGCGTCGGGCTCACCGGCCCATGCTAAGGAGAGCAAGAACATCAAATTCACCTCCACCACACTCGCCCACGTGACGGAAACGGGTGAGGAGGTTCCGGCGCCTGGGTGGCAGCTGACCGTAGGCGACGACTACTTCTACCTGGACGTGGAGTATGACGCCACCAAGGCCAGCCCAAAGCAGGGGACTCATTCACCAACGAGCTGCTGGACACCTTCGACAACCGCGACTCAGTAACGCCCAACGCAACGCCGTCAAGCCGCTGGGATACTGCTCCCCGGATGGTTCGTCGTCACGGCCGCTGACTGCAGGTAGCCCCCGCTCTGGGCCTGAGGAGGACCGCCTCCTTGGGTCCAGAGCCATGTTCCAGCCGGGATGATGATGGCCGGTGACTTTTCGGGAAGCCATACTCCGCAGTTAACTAAAAGCGGTAGCCAAGTGGCCGTAAGTTACTGTCTGAGGCTATCTTGCGCCGTGCAAACGCATCGGTGGCCTGGGCTGCGGCTCAGGCCCGTTGAAAGACCTCGGGAGGGGCTGATGAGACTATTCTCGAATGTGTCCGCACGGCGTGTGAGCGCGGTGGCGACGGCGCTGCTGATGGCTGTCGCTGGTTTTGTTGTGGACGGAGGTGCTCCGGCCGCGGCTGATGTGAATGGCGGTATTGCCTTTGCCGATGCCACGCTGAAACACACCTACTCCGACGGGCGGCCGTTGAAGCGCGACAATGTGTGTGTGGGTCCATGACTATCTGGAATTCAGCGTCAACTATGATGCCGCCAAAGCCAATCCCCAGCCCGGAGACTCCTTCGCGGTAACCCTGCCGAAAGCCCTGAAACTGCGCGATGTGGACGTCAAGAAGCCGCTGCTCAATGGCGAGGGAACCTCGGCCGGCGAATGCGCACTGGCGAATCCCGCAGAGGGTCCCCGGATCACTTGTGTGTTCAATGACGCCATCAAGGGCAAGGTTGATGTCAAAGGCACTCTCAAGGCAAACCTGTACATCGCTGACACCACCACCGAGAACTCCATCGGCATTGATTTCAACGGCAAGGTGACCCCCGTCCCGCTGCCCTATGGGAAGCCGATCATCAAACGTCCCGCCAGCCCTTGGCAGGCCCGCAAAGAGCCCGCGAAATACTCCGAGGGTGTCTCCTCGACCTCGACGGCGATCAACTGGATCATCAACGTCCCAGGCGACTGGGCGAATGCGAACTACGCGGCCGGCAAGCCAATCGAGATCGCCGACAACCTCACCCCCGGAGTCCTGTTCGTCAGCCCCAAGAAGAGTGCCTCCAGCCTGCTGGAATACTGCCCGGATCCAAGTGATCCGCGGGGATACGCGACGCGCACCGTCGCCGACTCCTCAGGCAAGAGCGTGGACGGTTTCGCCTATGACCTGAAGGTCGAGCAGGACCGCAACGTCACCATCACGGGCACCGGGAAATGGCAGGCCGGTTGCGAGTACCACTTCCGCCTGCAGACCACCTTTGCCGGGGGGCAAGACCATCGACAAGGCCACGACCTACGAGAACTCCGCCACCTTCGTCGGGCTGGACAAGACGATCAGCGGATCCCGGAAATTCATGGAGTCGTTCAGTGGCACCATCCAGTACCGCGACGGATTCGGCGGCTTCAAGGTGAGCAAATCGGTGGCGGGCGATGACGCCGACCTCGTGGCGGACAAGACCTACACCTTCGACTACACATGCACCGATGGACAGTCCGGGGCTGTGGAGGCCTCCGCCAAGGGCGGCGCGGTCATTGTGGACAAGCAGTTCCGTGAGGGTACCACCTGCACCGTCGCTGAGTCTGGCCAGCAGCGTGAGGGCTACGTATGGTCCGGTGAGGCCTCGAAAGACGTGACCATCGTCGCAGGCCAGGCGACAGAGGTCGCATTCGTGAACACCTATGCCAAGGCCGGTGACCCGCAGGCCACGCCGACTCCTTCGTCGACGCCCTCGGTGACCGCCCCGGCGCCGTCGGCTGCCACCCCGGTGGCATCGGATCCTGCTGACCCGGCGCCCAGCAGGAAACCGGTGAGGCCAGCCCTGCCGAAGACCGGCCGCTGATACGGCGCTGACGCCTTCAGCAGGCATGACCACTGACCGTGGGCCCGGGCGACACCGGGCCCATGGTTTCTTGCTTTCTGCGCCGGCTTCTCCCGAGCGCCCACCCCGATTGCGGGGCCGCAGGAGTTGCCTGGCTGGTGGATCGCCACTATTCTTCTCAGGTCCGGTCCCCATCGTCTAGCGGCCTAGGACTCCGCCCTTTCACGGCGGCAACACGGGTT
>ERZ773043.1028-NODE-1028-length-16183-cov-4.681858_pt1 | contig 16183 bp, 13 predicted proteins | sample MGYA00580636_ERZ773043 | MGnify/ENA primary metagenome ERZ773043 (study PRJEB29015, sample SAMEA2737992) | human oral metagenome | biome: human oral; feature: human-associated habitat; material: dental | place: China | collected 2065 ... | reverse complement strand
TACATTATATAGATTGTAAATATTATTCATTTTATGAATATGGTATAAGCAATTCGGCTAAAATAAATATGAAGGGAAGCTTTAACTGCGTAAGTGTATTATCAGGAGAAGGGCGGATTGATGATATAAATATAAAAAAGGGAGATCATTTTATACTGACCGGTTTATATAGAAAATTTAATTTATCAGGCAGCCTGAGACTTGCAGTTTCCAATCCAAATTAGTAAGTATTTAGTGTATTTAATATTACAATTAATTTACAATTTAGTTTAAGCTGTTTGTAATTAAATATATTCTATGATAGAATTATACACATAATTTTGAAGGAGATAATGTGAATGAAAAAAACGGCGTTAATAATGGCAGGAGGCAGAGGAGAAAGGTTTTGGCCAAAATCAAGAAAGAGTTTACCTAAACAGTTTTTGTCTTTAACAGGTGATGGCAGAACTATGATTCAGCTCACAGTGGAGCGGCTTATGCCGTTAGTCGCCCTGGAGGATATTTATATTGTTACAAATAGGGAATATAAGGATATTGTTTTAGAACAGATAAAGGGTATACCTGCTAAAAATGTCTTATGTGAGCCGTCATCAAAAAATACTGCGCCGTGTATAGGGTTTGGCGCTATGTATATTGAAAAGCTATATAACGATGCGGTTATGTATGTCTTGCCTTCAGATCATCAGATTAAATTTACACAGATTTTTTTATCAGCTCTTTCTGATGCTTCTGATATAGCAGTAAAAAACAGTAACCTGGTTACTATCGGGATTAATCCCGACTATCCTGAAACAGGGTATGGATATATAAAATTCAACCCCGGTATTACGGACGGACGTGCGTATATGGTTGACAGTTTTGTAGAAAAACCGGGTATAGATCTGGCTAAGGAGTATATTGCTTCTGAGGAGTATTTATGGAATTCAGGTATGTTTACATGGAAAGTTTCATCAATACTTAAAAGTATAAAGGAATTTATGCCTGATACTTATGAAAGACTTAAAACAATACAAGCTTCTATGGATAATGTGGATAGTGAGAAGGTAATTGAGAAAGAATATTCTTTAATTGAAGCTAAGTCAATTGATTACGGCATCATGGAAAAAGCTAATAATATATATGTAGTTCCGGGCTCATTCGGATGGGATGATGTTGGTTCATGGCTTGCACTTGAGAGGCTGCAAAAGAGCAATGAGTTTGGCAATGTTGTAACAGGAGATGTAATATCAGTAAATACGGAAAATTGTATTATACAGGGAGAAGATAAGCTGATTGCAACAGTTGGCTTACGAGATGCGATAGTGGTTGATACAAAGGATGCCATACTTATATGCAATAAAGATAATGCAGGGGATATTAAGAAAGTTATAGAAAATTTAAAAATATGCAACAGGAATGAATTTATATAAAATAATAGGAGATTAATATATGAAAAAGGCGTTAATTACAGGTGTTACAGGTCAGGATGGTTCATATCTGACCGAATTATTACTTGAAAAAGGTTACAGTGTTTTTGGTATCGTAAGGAGAAAAAGTACTCTTGATTACGGCAATGTGGAACATATAAAGGATAAAATTAATTTTATCTATGCTGATATGACTGATATAGTTTCACTTATAAATGCCATGAGAATATCCGGAGCTGATGAAGTATACAATCTTGCGGCACAGTCTTTTGTACAGACAAGCTGGGAACAACCTGTTGCAACTGCTGATATTGATGCTATAGGAGTAACAAATATGCTTGAGGCTGTGCGTATTGTAAATCCTAAAGCGAGATTTTATCAAGCTTCAACCTCAGAGATGTTTGGACTTGTACAGGAAATACCGCAGACTGAGAATACTCCTTTTTATCCACGCAGTCCATATGGTGTTGCAAAGCTTTATGGGCATTGGATTACAAAAAACTACCGTGAAAGTTATGATTTATATGCATGCAGCGGTATATTATTTAACCATGAAAGTGAACGAAGGGGAAAGGAATTTGTAACCCGTAAAATAACTGATGCTGTTGCCAGAATCAAATTGGGTGTTTTAGATTGTCTTGAGCTTGGCAATATGGACGCTAAAAGAGACTGGGGACACAGTATAGATTATGTAAAAGCGATGTGGCTTATGTTGCAGCAGGATGTAGCGGATGATTATGTTATAGCTACCAATGAAACAAGAACAGTGCGTGATTTTGTAAATATCGCTTTTGAAAGAGCGGAACTTCCGATAGTTTGGGAGGGTGAAGGTGTTAATGAGACTGCCCGCAGAAAGGATAATGGAAAAATTGTAGTAAAGGTTAATGAGAGATATTTCAGACCGGCTGAGGTAGAGATTCTTTTAGGTAATGCTGCAAAAGCTGAAAAAAAGCTTAAGTGGAAGAGAGAGATTTCATTTACAGAACTTGTAAACAGAATGGTTGATAATGATTTATTGCTTGTTGAAAAAGAAATAAAAAATAATGCAAAATAATTCTTAAATAAAAGCATTTTTATAAAGTTAACTGTACTTTATATATTATAATTATTCTGTGCAGGAGAGGATTTTCCGGGGAAATGAAAATTAGATAAATATATGGAGAATTTATGGATAAAAGGGTTTTTGATAATTATATCATATGGAAGAATTTTACCATGGCTGATAGTTTATTGAATGAAGAATTAGATGCAATAGAGGCTGATGAAGAAGCTATAAATGATAGATTTTATAAAGAGCTTGAGTTTGGAACCGGGGGGCTTAGAGGAGAAATTGGAGCCGGTACAAACAGGATGAATATATATACGGTTGCAAGGGCAAGCACGGGGTATGGGAGATATCTTTTAAAAAACAATACTAATGCTAAGGTTGCAATAGCATATGACAGCCGCATAAATTCAGATAAATTTGCTAAAACGGCATCTCTCTGCTTTGCAGCTATGGGAATTAAGGTATATATATGGAAAGAGATTATGCCTACCCCTGTATTATCATTTACAGTACGCAGTTTAAAATGTGATGGAGGCATTGTAATAACTGCAAGCCATAATCCCTCCGGGTATAATGGATATAAGGTTTATGGAAAAGACGGATGCCAGATTACAACCGGTTCTGCCGCTGAAATTTATAAATATATTAATGAAATTGATGCACTTAATTCTATGCCTGACTATAATTTTGATGAGGGAATTAAACAGGGTATTATAGAGTATATAGAAGATGATGTATTTAGAAACTATATCGCAGAAGTTAAAAGGACATCATTATTTAATGATAATGTTAATAAAAATATAAAAGTTGTATACACTCCCCTGCATGGCACAGGGCTGAAACCTATAAAGGCAGTTATGAAAGAAATGGGTTACAGCAATTTTTATGTAGTAGATAAACAGGCGGTTGCAGACGGTAATTTTCCAACCTGCCCATATCCAAATCCTGAAATTAGGGAAGTATTTAATCTGGGGCTTGAGATGGCTGATAATAATGGTGCAGATCTGCTTATTGCAACGGATCCTGACTGCGACAGAGCAGGCGTGGTTGTAAAAGACAGGGCTGATTATACACTTTTATCAGGAAATGAGATAGGCATACTTTTATTTGAATACATATGCAAAAGAAGGCTTGAACTTAAAAATATGCCTGACAATGCACTGGTTATTACTACTATTGTAAGCACGGATATGATAAATCATATTGCACGGACATATGGAGTTGAAGTTATAAAAGTTCTTACAGGTTTTAAATTTATAGGCGAACAGATCGGCATGCTTGAAAATAAAGGAGAAGAGGAACGGTATATCTTTGGTTTTGAAGAAAGCTACGGATATCTTTCAGGTACTTATGTGAGGGATAAGGATGCGGTAAATGCATCTTTGATGGTAGCTGATATGTGTGAATATTACAAAAATCAGGGAAAAACACTTGTAGATGTTTTGAAAGAACTTTATGAAAAATACGGATTTTTCCTTAATACACTCCATAGTATAGAATTTCCGGGAGAATACGGGATGAAAAGTATGGAAAAGATTATGGAAACATTTAGAAAAAAAGATCCGTTTAAAGACTTTGGCTTTAACGTTCTTGAGGTCAGAGATTACTTAGAGTCCGTTTCAAGAAGCTTTTATGAAAAAGCGGCAAATATATCAAATATAGAACTTCCAAAATCAAATGTTCTCACCTTTGTTTTAGAAAATAAGATCAGCGTAACGATGCGTCCCTCAGGTACTGAACCTAAGCTTAAGCTTTATTTAAGTATAAATGCAAAGGATAAAAAAGAAGCACAGGATTTGGAGCATGATGTATATACTGCAATAAAGGAATATATAGAAAAGTAATACAAGAACAGTTATAAAAAATATATCAATAATATATACTACATTTTTAAGACAGCAATTAAAGGAATATTAAAACATAAAATCCCTGAAAGGTATGTTAAATTCTATTACACATCTTTTAGGGATTTTTTATAAAATACAGGTATTTGGCGATATATAAAAAAACTCTCAAAATCAATATAGCGAATTTGTTATATTTATGAAGATGATTTTGTGAGGGTGCTTTCTTATCCTATACCTACACCTCTACACATTCAACACTAAGTCCCCTATACCGGTTAAGTGCTGCACATACCTCCTGTTTTCTAGGCAATACCAGATTGCCGGTACGGTTTGTATATGGAAATAAAATCGCAATTCCCTCTCTGCCGATTGTTTTGTATGCCATATCAACCACATCAGGAAGCGGGAGTTTTATACTTTTTTCTTTTGATTTATATGTATCACTGTTCTTGCCGGCAATAAGCTTATTTTCCATGTTTTCACCTGCAATCACTTTAACTTCCATGTTTTCACCTGCAATCAGCTTATCCTTTATATATCCTAAAATTGCGGCTATGCAGTCGGTTTGTCCGCTGCCTGTAAGCTGTTCAAGATATGAAAGATCTATAGCTTCATCTCCATAAAGTATTGTATAAGCTCCTTTTGCCTTAAACGTATCCATTCTTCCGGATTTTGAAAATCCGGCTTTAAGAGGCAGCCTTTTTGAAAGTCTGCCGAAAGGTTTATGATCAAACTTCTTTGTAAGAACTTTATACATATCGGCTATCTCCCGGGCTTTGTCCGTAACGTCAAAGGGAATATATTCATCCATCATTATTACTCTGTCGGCTATATCAAAATAATCGCCTGAGCCGCCGGCTATTATGACTGATGATATATTAAGCTCATCATACAATACCCTCGCCTTATCTATAAAAGGTGTTATAGGTTCTTTATTATCCGCAACAAGCTGCTGCATACGCTTATCTCTTATCATAAAATTGGTTGCGGAAGTATCCTCGTCAATTAGAAGAAGTGTTGCTCCGCTTTCAATCGCTTCCATGACATTGGCTGCCTGTGAGGTTGAGCCGCTTGCATTTTCAGTTGAAAAATTTGAGGTGTTATTTTTTCCGGGGAGATTATTTATAAAAGGACTTATATTTACATTTCTGATACTTCTGCCGTCCTCAGCCCTTATTTTTGAACAATCAGGCACAGTAATCACAAATTCTCGCCCGTCTCCTGCTCTATGGTTATATACACCTTTTTCAAGGGCTTTTAAAAGAGTGGATTTCCCATGATAGCCTCCTCCGACTATAAGAGTGATGCCCTCCGGTATGCCCATACCCGTTATATTTTTGCCTGACGGAAGTTTAAATGAAGTTATAAATTCAGGAGGGGATTTAAAAGCTGTCGCTTCCTTCATAGGATTTCGGGAAATGCCGCTTTCACGGGGAAGTATTGCAGAGTCGGCAACAAATGCGATAAGTTTTTTCTTTTTAAGCTCCGTCCTTATAAATTCCTGATCCGCTGTAAGTTCAGCCTGCTTTTTAAGTGCTGCCGAATCTATATTTTTATATATAAGAGAGGCGTTTACAGCCTTAGGAAGCAGCTCGGCAAGGATTTTAGCGGCGGCATGCCCCATTATACGCCTGCCTGCCGCCGGCAGCTGAACTTCAAACCTTACATCAATATATTCGGGATATATAATAACTGAACTTTTTTCAATGATTTCCTGACCGCAGTCAGATATATATATGCCTCCGCCTGCTCCGGTCGAGTCTGTATGAGGTACAAAACGTGAAACTGCCGATTTAAATATGCGTGTAAGAAAATCTGATGCCGATATAAGTTTTAGCTTATTATCAAGAATTTCATCCGGAAAGCCCGCAGATTTTCTGCTTATTATAATATGCATCCTTGAAGGCGGTGCATAGGGGTCGGGCTGTATATGGTCTATAACAAGTTTAAAATTATTAAATAAATATTCACCCTTCAGTGATTTATATGCGGCATAACTTTGCCTGTCCATTGACTTTAAGGCTTCATGCAGCCATGTGCTGTTTTTCAAAACCTACCTCCGTTTTCAGTCTGAAATTGTAAATAACAGTGCATTGCAGTGCATCTGCAATTACTGATATACAATTATAGTTCATTAAAATAGTATAATCCAGAAAAATCTTTTAATAAAATACGATATATAAAAGGTAAAATTTTAAGGAACATGCCGGAAACATCCGGAAAAGGAGGTTGTATACCAACCTCAGACTGAAATTTAAACTGCAAAAAACTTTAAAAGATATGCTTTGAACCTACTGTCCGAATTAACTGCACTAATTGCATACAGCCCTGATTTGTGATATACTTTTGATACTGTTTATATAAAACTGCCGCATAGATACAGGCTTTTCAGGTCGGATTTTAAAAATTATACAGGTATTTCAGGCAGTGTAAACAGCTATATTTATTACGGCAGGAGTATTGATATGCTAAGTGAAGATAAGATAAAGCTGATGACTGAGTTGTCGCTTTATGAAAAAAAAGAACATGATGCAATATTCGGAATTAACAGTTTTTTTAAAAAAGACTATGTTATAAAAAGGCTGCTTGAATCTTTTGTTTCTTATACCTTTTGCTATGGTCTTTTGCTGCTTATTGAGCTGCTTTACAGTGCTGACGGCATCATAAATACAGTTGATGTGATGCTTGTAATAGGAGTTTTTTACGGCTATATAATACGATATTTTGTAGGTCTTGTAGTCTTTGAACTGATTACATTGACGGTAGCTTTAAGCGTATTTAACAGGGCATTAAGAAAGAAAAAGGTTTATCAGGGAAAGCTTAAAAAATTACAGAAAAGATATGAATTTCAGGCTAAAAGCAGGGAATTGGGAGGATATAGATAATGCTTGATTTGCTGGTTCTCAGGGAAAGACTTAGGGCTTTTTATGCAAAATATGAACTCTTTATAACACCCTTTTTAAAATTTGCAGTTACATTTGCTGCTTTTTTGTTTATAAACAGCCATGCAGGATATGTTGAGAAATTTAAAAGTCCTTTAATCTATATTGCCGCCTCCATTATATGTTGCATACTGCCCTATGGAGTTATAAGCGTACTGCTTGCAGGCTATATGGTATTTAATATATTTAATGTCTCGATGGATATGGCACTTATTATGACGGTATTTATAATGTGCATGGGATTTTTGTATTATGGATTTAAGCCCGGCGACAGTTTTCTGCTTATAGTTACACCGCTTGCTTTCGTGCTTAGGGTGCCTTATATGGTGCCTATCCTTGTAGGTCTTGGCGGAGGCATCATATCAATAGTTCCTGTGAGTTTCGGAATATTGGTTTACTATATGCTTGTATTTGTTAAAAATAATATAGGGTCTATTGCAAACCTGAGCAATGTTGATATATTAAAAAAATACACTATGCTTTTTAACGGACTGTTTGCAGATAAGACTATGTTTCTTATGATGATTGCATTTGCCGTATGTATAATCATAGTTTATATAATAAAAAATCTGTCAATCACATATGCGTGGGGAGTTGCGATTGTATGCGGCATTATAGCACAGCTGTTAGTTGTATTTATGGGAGATTTCGTATATGGAATCGTAGTGCCGCTGACCACACTTTTAGGAGGTATGGCAATATCCGCAGTGTGTGCCGCAGTATATAACTTTTTTATATTTGCAGTCGATTATTCACATATTGAATATACCCAGTTTGAGGATGATGAATATTATTATTATGTAAAGGCGGTTCCTAAAATTGTAGTTGCAAGACCTGATGCAAAAGTACAGAAATTTTCCGCCGGCAAGACTGACAGAAAGATTAGGGCATGGCTGCCTGATAAAAAAGCGGATAAAGAGGACACACAAAAGACTGATTAAAAAAGATTTATAGTAATTGATTTTGACTTTGCGATTCGACAGTTATAAACATCAGAAGGTGAGGTAAGATAATTTTGAGGGATTTTTTTTCAAATATACTGTCATATTTTCCGAGAATAACCGTCTCAAATATATTTGAGATAATAATAATTGCCTACCTTGTATATGAGATTTTGCTCTGGATAAAAAATACAAGGGCATGGCTGCTTCTTCAGGGAATGGTAATAATACTGGCATTTATGGCGGTTGCAGCCATATTTCGTTTTGATACCATACTTTGGCTTGCAGGCAAACTTGCAGCAATAGCGGTTACTGCTGTTGTTGTGATATTTCAGCCTGAGCTCAGGAGAGCACTTGAACAGCTCGGAAGCAGAAATCTGTTTTCATTTATGTTTATAACATCAAGAAGCGCAGGGGCATTTACTGAAAATACGGTTGATGAGCTTGTAAAGGCGGCATATGAGCTTTCAAAGGCAAAGACAGGTGCTCTTATGGTTATAGAGCGTGAGGAATCGCTTGAAAATATAGAAGAAACAGGTATAGACATAGATGCGGTGATTACAAGTCAGCTGATTATAAATATATTTGAACACAACACTCCGCTTCATGACGGTGCGGTTGTGATACGAGGCAACCGTATAAGCTCGGCAACATGCTATCTTCCTCTTAGCGACAATATGAATATAAGCAAGGATCTGGGCACAAGGCATAGAGCTGCAATAGGTATAAGCGAGGTTACCGATTCGTTTACTATAGTAGTTTCGGAGGAAACCGGCAGGATATCCGTTGCACGCAGCGGAAAACTTACAGGTCTTAATGATGCGCAGGAGCTTGGAACAATGCTTAGGAAATTATATGATGTATCAACACAGGAAAAGGTATTCTTTTTATTGAAAGGTATGACAAAGAATGAAAAAAAGGCTGACTAAAAATGGAGGCTTGAAGCTTTTGTCGCTTGCTGTGGCATTTATAGTTTGGCTTCTTGTAATAAATATTTCAAATCCGAAAGTACGGCGTACAAAGACTGTTGAGATAGAGGTGCTTAATGAGGATGCGGTTACTAAAAAGTCCCGTGTTTATGAAATAAGAGGCGGAAATAAGGTTAATGTGTCATATGATGTCAGAATACTTGATGAAAATAAAATAAAATCTTCCGACTTTAGAGCGTATGTTGACTGTAACAAGCTGTATGAGGACACAAACTCACTCTATGTCGTTGTTGAGGTGGTTGACAATAAGGAACTTATAATAGGCTCTCCCTCGGCAAGTCCCGGGGTTATCAATTTAGACATTGAGACGATACAGCAGAAAAAATTTGATCTTATATCACATGCCGAGGGTACTCCGGGCGAAGGATATTCGGTAGGGGAGATAAAGCTTGATCCGTCTTCAATTACGCTTACAGGACCTGAAAATGTATTTGGAAGCATAAGCAATGTAGGAATAGAGGTAAATGTAGACGGTGCCGTATCGGATCTTAGCGGTGAGGCTGTTCCGGTTCTGTATGATGCAAATGGAAACAGGCTTGAGACCGACACTTCAAAGCTTAAGTTCAGTATGGAGGGGATACATTATAATGTTACAATACTGGGCGGCAAGACGCTTCCTCTTAATTTTAATGTAGGAGGCAATGTGGCTTCAGGCTATAAATTTATAGGAGTTGAAAGTGCTACAAAATCAGTTCAGGTAACAGGACCGCCTGCTGAACTTGAAAAACTTTCATCAATTGAAATTCCGCAAAATGTGCTGAATATAGAAGGGGCTACCGAGGATAAAAGTGTGGTGCTTGATGTAAATGAATATCTGCCTGCGGGGGTTTCGGCTTCAGGCAGCAAGGATGTTATGATCACATTGAAGGTGGCGGCAATCAATAGAAAGACGTTTGAATTAAAGCTTTCAGATATAAGGCTTAATGGCAAAAACAGTGCGTATACATATGCTACATCACCTGAAATTATAACACTTGTAGTATCAGGTCTTGAGACCGAGCTTGCAAAGCTTAAAGCTTCCGATCTAAATGCGGTTATGAATATATCGGGACTTACTGAAGGCACTCATACTGGAAGTCTTGCATTCAAACCGTCAGGGAGTCTGGCAGTGGAGTCCTATACACCGTTTAATGTTATAGTAACGGCAAGGGATGAGACTCAGCCGGCACAGACATCTTCTGAAAGCTCCGGCAGTGATTCTCAGGGAGGCTCAAGTTCACAAAACCCCTCTGAAAGTGCTTATCAGGGAGAGACTTCACAGCCTGCCACCTCTGCTACAAGAGAAAGTACAACGCATAGGAGTGAGCCTTCGTCAAAAACAGAAACTCCTGCTCCTTCACAGACTGTGCCGCCCAGGGAAACGAGCTCAAAGCCGGAAACTCAGACAAGGCGTGAAAGCGGGTCAAAGACTGAACCCTAGCCGGAAGAAAATTATCCTTACCCTGATTCCGGAAAGAGTTATAGAGAATTATTTTGATAAAAAATGCAGCCTTAATCAGATATAAATCAGGTGTAAAACTGCTATAAAACCGAAATATGAACGGAATTTTATATCGGTAAATAGAAGTAATTCAAAAAAATAAGGCAGCTACAAAGTAGTCAAGGGCTAAACTTTATACAGGTAAGTATCTGCATATGAAAGGAATATGATATATGGTCAGCCGCAAAATTACAATTATAAATCCCAGCGGACTGCATCTGCGGCCTGCCGGAAATTTATGCAAGGAGTCGCTTAAATATAAATCAAAGATAAAGATTAACTTCGGTGATAAAAGTGCAAATGCAAAGAGCGTGTTAAGTGTACTTGGAGTGTGTATTAAATTCGGTGATGAGATAGAATTTGTATGTGAAGGCACTGATGAAGAAGAAGCACTTGAGGCTGTATGTACACTTGCCGATGACGGTTTCGGTGAAAATGAATAGGATATAAAGCAGTAAAGATAATTTATTAAGCTTTAGCAATCCTGTATCAATAAGTGTCAAATATTTTTGACACCTACATCATAATATTTAAAAGGAGGGAATATGAAAGGGACGGGAGCATCTTCAGGCATAGGTATAGGAAAAGCGGTTATAGTGAATGATGTATTGCCTGAGGTTTTAAAAAGGTATATCGACGATGCGGACAGAGAGATTGAAGTGTTTATGGAGAAACTTGAAAATACTAAAAAGGAAACTGCCAGGCTTGCCGGGATACTTGAAGAAAAAGCTTCAGAAACTGAAGCACAGATACTTAACGGGCATGTACTGCTTATGTCTGATCCGGCACTTATTGATGAGATTACGGGAATTATTAAAAACGAAAAGATATGTGCGGAATCGGCGATAGACAGTGTATGCGGTAATTATGCGGATATATTTGCCTCAATGGATGATGAGCTTATGCAGCAGAGAGCGGCTGATATGAAGGATATAAGAAACAGGCTTATAAAGGCGGTTCTTGGTATAGAAACTGTGGATACTGCATTGATTCCGGCAGGAAGTATACTTGTAGCACAGGATTTAACTCCTTCTATGACTGCCGGTCTTAATCCTGAAAATATATGCGGTATAGTTACAAAATTTGGGGGCAGGACATCACATAGTGCTATACTTTCAAGAGCACTTGAGATACCGGCTGTGGTAGGTGCAGCTGATATACTTGAATATGTAAATGATGAGGATATAGTATGCTTTGACGGAGACAGCGGAGAGATCTGTATAAATCCTGATTTAAAGACACTTGCCGAATATGAGGGAAAAAGAGATGCCTTTTTAAGAGAGAGATCAGAGCTTAATTCATATAGAGGAAAAACTTCACAAACTCTTGACGGTGTGAGAGTTGAGCTTGCAGCCAATATAGGAAATCCTGATGATGCTAAAAAAGCACTTGAATATGATGCTGAAGGTATAGGGCTTTTCAGGACGGAATTTCTATTTATGGACAGAAATACGGCTCCAAGTGAAAACGAGCAGTTTGAGGCTTATAAAAGCGTTGCTCTGATTATGGGAGGGAAACCTGTAATTATAAGAACTCTTGATATAGGCGGCGATAAGGAAATTCCATATATGAATATAGAGAAAGATGAAAATCCTTTTTTAGGGTATCGTGCTATAAGGCTTTGCCTTGACAGAAAAGATGATATCTATAAACCGCAGCTTAGAGCTCTTTTAAGGGCGAGTGCATTTGGAAATATAAAGATAATGATTCCTTTTATAACAGGTGTTGATGAGTTTAGGGCTGCAAAGGCGGCAGTGCTTGAGGCTATGAAGGAGCTTGACCTTGAAGGGATTAAATATAACAGAGGTATTGAGATAGGTGTTATGATGGAAACTGCCGCTGCATCAATCATGGCTGATGTCATAGCTAAAGAGGCGGATTTTTTCAGTATAGGAACCAATGATCTTACACAGTATACACTTGCGGTTGACAGGGGCAATACAAAGATATCCTATCTGTATTCAACCTATAACCCTGCCGTACTCAGGAGCATCAGAAATATTATATATGCAGGCAAAAATGCCGGTATAAGTGTGGGAATGTGCGGCGAGGCGGCTGCGGATCCGAAGATGGTACCGCTCCTTCTTGCGTGGGGGCTTGATGAGTTTTCAATGAGTGCCTCCTCCATATTAAAGACCAGAAAAGCGGTTATGGGCTATGATACCGCATTATTAAAGGAGATTGCTGATAAAGCCTTAAGCTTTGCCACCGAGGAAGAAGTAAGGCATTATCTTGAAGGGATATGCTGATATATACAATATGTTATCTGGCAGCATTTTTATCTGACCGGATGCGGCTTTATGCCGTATCCGGGATTCTTTTAACAGGTGCTGCAATTTATTTATTTTATAATGAGGGATTAAAGGCGGGCAGTATTATTAATCTGAGAGGGCTTTTTTCATTAAGCTTTGTAGGCGGGCAGGGAATATCATGTTTTAAGCTGTCTTATTTGCAGGAAAGCTGGCATATAGTTACATGGCTTTGCTTTTTTCTGGGCTTTATATCCTTCTGGCTGATATTTGGATGGGCATGTAATAAATTCGGTTCACCCTATGCACTGAGAAATGCCCAAACGCCTGAATGTAACTTGATTAAAGATGAGATAGCTGAGGATAAATCATCTAAAAACGGGACGAATGACTATAATTCATCAAAAGACAAGACAGATGAATATAAACCATGTAAAGACGGCACAAATGAATCCAAGTCGTCAAAAGATGGGATAATGCAGGATAATCCGCTCAAAGATAACGGACCGGAGCATATGAGTATAATATTGTATTCAGTCTCGGTTATGAGCCTTATTTCTTTAATTGCTTTTATAATAGAGGCGTCTGTACTTAGATATATACCTCTTTTTACAAGAGGTGTTCCACATGCATACTCTTATTTTCATATATCCGGACTCCATTATTTTACTGTAATGTGTGTGCTTGTACCGGCACTTTCCGTGATTTATTTGCTTTTTGCGAAGGATATAAGTCTGATTGAAAAGCTGGTGCTTGTAATATCAAATCTCATATCATTTTCAGTGCCTATACTTTGTGTATCAAGATTTCAATTTATATTTGCAGTAATGCTTGCGGTTATATGTTTTTTAAGCATTAAAAGGGATACTCCGCTAAAGAAGACGGCATTGCCGGCAGTGCTTTTTATAATACCCGTGTATGTGGTGCTTACTATTGCAAGAAGTCATGATATACCCTACCTGAATTCAATATTTGAGATGAGATGGAATTTGCCTATATTTATAAGCCAGCCTTATATATATGTGGCAAATAATTATGATAATTTTAATAAACTTGTCATAGAGCTTCCTAAACATTCAATGGGACTTAAAATGCTTTTTCCGTTTTTTGCACTTACAGGACTTAAATTTATATTTCCTCAGCTTATAAATTTTCCTCTTTATACTACAAAGACCGAACTGAGTACACTTACTATTTTTTATGATGCCTATTATGACTTTAATATAGCCGGTGTAGTAATATTGGCAGCAGCTTTATCGGCTGCGGCATATAAGCTTGAAAAAGCGGCTGACGGATGTAAAAATCCCATAGCCTTTATGTTTTACGGTCAGTTTGCAGTATATTTTTCATTTTCATTTTTTACTACATGGTTTTCAAATCCTACTACATGGTTTTACCTGGGTATAACCTCCATACTTTATTATATATATAATTATTATGCATGGACTGTAAAGTTAAAAGAACTTAAGTGATAAAGAGTGTATGTTTTTCTACTTTCAGCTTTTTTAAGTTTTGCAGGATATTAAAGGAGCTTAATTGATGAGGTGATTTTATGAGCTCAAAACGAATATTGATTCTTTGCATGAATATATTGATACCGATTGTATCGGTTTTTGCGACAGCTTTTTTTGCAGTAGCCGCATTTAAGTATTTTATGCCGTTTATAATCGCATGGCTTATCGCCATGGCGGCAAATCCTGTGGTCAGGTTTCTTGAGGGAAGGATTAAAATACACAGAAAGCACGGTTCAATTATAATAATAGTTTCAGTACTTGCCGTGATTATAGGGCTGATATATATAACTTTCTCATGGCTTTTTATGCTTGCAGGCAGATTTATAAATATACTCCCGGAGCTTTATGAAACTGTAAGTGCCGATATAGCCAGTACTTTCAGAGAACTTTTATCAAGGTTTATGATTGACGGTTCCGATAGAACATATATGTTTTCGGAAATTGGCAGGAATATCAATGATTCGGCATCGGGAATTATAAAAAATATTGCACTTCCTACGGCAGGTGCGGCAGGTAGTTTTGTTAAAAAACTTCCGAATGTACTTGTTTATATTGTAATTACAATACTTGCATCATACTTTTTTACTGCCGATATGGATACGATCAAATCAAAGGTAGTTTCATGTATGCCTGCCGGTATTTTAAAATACAGGGAATATATAAGACGTGATGTAAAAAAACTTATAAAGGGTTATTTTGCAGCACAGCTTAAGATAATGTGTGTGGTAGGTCTTATACTGCTTGCAGGTTTTTATCTGCTTAAGGTGAAATACATATTTGTTGCCGCTTTTTTTATAGCATTGCTTGATTTTTTGCCTATATTCGGTACAGGTACAGTGCTTATACCGTGGGCGGTTTTAAAGCTTATATCTGCAGACTATATGTATGCATTCGGACTTGCTGCCATATATATAATAACACAGGCGGTAAGACAGCTTATACAGCCTAAGCTTGTAGGAGATTCAATAGGGATGCCGGCGCTCTACACTCTTGTATGCCTTTATATAGGGTACAGATGGTCGGGAATAGGCGGAATGATAGTTTCAATACCGATTGGTATGTTTGTATTAAAAGCTTATGAATATGGCGTATTTGACGGTATAAAGATGAATATGGAACTGCTTGCAAAGGAATTAAATAATCTGCGTAAAGAAATATAGCTAAACGGAGCAGCTCAATGTTTATGTAAAAATAAAAGGGAGTGCCGCAAAATAACTGATTCCAAATAACTGAATTCAGTATGATGCGACCTCCCTTTAATTTAGTAAGCATAGGCAATGCTTATGAAAAAAGGCATTGTTTTTAAACAATTTTTATGCTATATAGCAGATAGCCTCAATTTCAATCATTACGCCTTTTGGAAGCTTAGCTACCTCAACGCATGAGCGTGAGGGGCATGGCTGCGGAAAATATTTTGTATAAATCTCGTTAATCTTTGCGAAATCATCCATATTTTTAATAAATACAGTTGTTTTAATTACATTTGCCATTGATGAACCGGCATCTTCAACAAGTCCCTTAAGTGAGTTTAAAGCAAGCTCTGTCTGTGCCTCAATAGTTTCAGGTATATCTCCGGTTTTAGGATCAACAGGTATAACTCCTGATGTAAGCACGAGATTGCCGTATTTTACAGCCTGTGAGTATGGTCCTATTGCTGCCGGAGCCTTATTTGATGTAATAACTTCTTTTTTCATAAAAATCTCCTTTTTAAATTTTTATATATTTTTGAACAAGAATATCATACAATATACGAGGATTATCAAAAAA
>ERZ773043.1022-NODE-1022-length-16231-cov-11.189540_pt1 | contig 16231 bp, 15 predicted proteins | sample MGYA00580636_ERZ773043 | MGnify/ENA primary metagenome ERZ773043 (study PRJEB29015, sample SAMEA2737992) | human oral metagenome | biome: human oral; feature: human-associated habitat; material: dental | place: China | collected 2065 ... | reverse complement strand
GCTTCCGCCGGCATCAGGGGGATAAGCCGGAATTTGTTCATACACTGAACGGGTCAGGGCTTGCTGTTGGAAGAACGGTAGCTGCTATCATGGAAAATTATCAGCAGGAAGATGGGACGATTGTCGTGCCGGACGTGCTTCGCCCATATATGAATGGCCTTGAAATTATCGGCAAGCGCGAAAGTTTTGTGAGTTCCAAAGGTGAATAATATGTATGCAAATATAGCTCCGAAATGAACTGCCCCCCCAAAAAAGGTAGACTAAGATCTAACTGAAGCAGGAAAAGCCGCAAATTCAACACATATAAAGGTGTCGTGGGAAAGATGGCCTCTAACAGAATCCATAGACGCTTCAAGATCCGGAGTACCTCATCAGAAAATAACGACCGAAACGACTGAATTTAAGTATTATAAGCAAGATGATAAAGAGTATGTAACAATTTAAAAACTTTATCTTGATCCATTCATGGACATGTGGAATCTGGAGGTTTTGAGCTATGGCATTGCAAATCATCCTTCTGCGCAGAGCATAATGACAGCCTTGAATGAAGCAATAGAAGTCACAAGAGATTGCAGATTTAGGCGAACATTCCATTCAGACCGGGGCTGGGCATACCAGATGAAGAGTTACCGATATAAGTTAAAGAAGAATCAAATCTTTCAGAGCATGTCACGCAAAAGGAATTACTATGACAATTCTCCGATGGAGAATTTTTTCGGAATTATGAAACAGGAGATGTATTATGGAAAGATCTACAAGAGCTTTGATGAGCTCAAAGAAACCATAGATAAATACATTTACTATTACAACAAAAGACGTATCAAAGAGTCCCTTGGTTACCGAAGTCCAATCGAATACAGAAAATATATGTTAATAGCATAGAAAAACTCCAGAGATTTCTTGCTGGAGTAAAAGTCTAACTTTTTTGGGGCACCTCGAAAGGGGTTTTGTATAGGTGTATAGTAAAAGTTCAGAAAATATCAAGGGGAGTTGGTATAAAATTTAGGCTATCATAGATAATTGAAACAGGGTTATAGGACAAAATGAGTTGGTCTTCAATCCCAAAGATAAATTGGATATGAGTTAGATGTATGAAGCTCACTCCATACAACAGCATCTCCCCATGTAGGGATTGAATCCTCTAATTTGGCTCGTTCATTCATCGCTTTATATAGTTTAGAAATACTTCTATTAGTGGGCATTACCTTTAGGATTTCAGATGCAGAAAGCGGTTTCGGTGTGTGGAAGTAACACCACCAGAAAACCGCTTTTATGCGTCTTTCAATGGACATCCCCCGATGGTTTCTAAGCATTGTTCTTAATTGTGCATTTATTCCGCCTTCTATACGGTTATTTGTCGATGGTAGTTCTTCTCCATAAGACAACGATTCATCCAAATAGGTAAATAATGTGTTTTGCCGTACTAATGATGGCGGACGGAAAGGCGTCATAATGAGGGGAACGTTAAGCGTCATCCGAAGCGAATGTGAAGGATCGGCTGCCGTGGCGAGGAAGCCGGAAGGTGAAAAAGAAGTCAGGAAGGAGGCGGGTTATGACAAAAGAAGTAAAAACCGGCATGATGGCGTTCATTGTTTTGGTTGCCGCCATGGCGGTGTTTCTTTTTGTCCGTCCGAAAGATTGGTTTGACGGGAATTATTTCCGCATGACAGCATCCTTTTCCAGTGTACAGGGGATCAAAAAAGGAAATGAAGTGCGTTATGCCGGTGTCCGTGTGGGGGAAGTGTCCAAAATTTCCACGGAAGGAAATGAAGGGATTCTTGAGATGCGTATAAAGAAAGATGCGCAGATTCCTCTGGACGCGGAGTTTACCGTTTCGCAGAGCGGAGTGATCGGTGATTATTATGTAGATATCCGCGGCGGTCATTTTGACGGCAGTTATTTCGGGGAGGGGATGCGTGTCGAAGAAAAAAGATCGAATCGTTTGGATCAGATGATGGAAAGAGCGAAGAAGCTGATGGATTCCGCAGCGCAGATGAAAGAGAATATAGGGAAGATGGAGGGAAAGTAGGCAGCTGAAAAGCCGCTTGGCATGCTTGGGAAAGTATGGCCGGCGGCTTTTTCTTTTACTTATGGGATTCCTGTTCCATTTCCCAGCTCCATGAGCGGGTGGGAGTCATTTTTCCGTCAGCACCGAAGGTGTACCTGGTGGTGCCGGGGAGTTTCGGCGTGAGGGGGCTGGTGAAGCCGCGGCCGATGACGTCGGTGGTGTTCATGATGAAGAGGAAGGCGTGGGGGTCTATGTCCTCGATGAAATGGCGCAGCTTGGTGACTTGCGTCAGATCCACGATAGCGAAAACGATTTTTTTGTCTTTTCCGCTGAACCCGCCCTGTCCGTAGAGGAGGGTAGCGCCGTGATGAATATTTCTCAGAATGGTGTCCGCCACTTCAAGCGGTTTGTCGGAAACGATGAAAGCCGCTTTCCTTTGGGCGAAGCCGATGACGATACGGCTGGAAACGGTGGCGTTGATGTACATGGCGATGAGGGTGCAGATGGCAGGTTCCAGTGTAAAGATCCACGCGCTGGACATGATGATGATGAAGTTCAGGCCGAAGACGACGTAGCCGATTTCCAGATTGTAAAATTTTTTGATAACCGCGCCAATGACGTCGAGGCCTCCGCTGTTTGAATTGTAGCGGTAGAGAAGTCCCAGGGCGGCGCCGAGGACAACGCCCCCCGATATGGCAGCGACAAGAGGATTGCTGATGACACACCAGTCCGCCATGAAAGCGGTGAGGTCGATAAAGAGCGACAGGCTTACTGTGCTTAAAATGGTGACGACCGTATAAAATTTTCCCATGAATTTCAGGGACAGGATGAGGACAGGTATATTCAGTACCAGATTGGACAGGCCGATGGGAATGTCCATGAGGTAGTAGAGGATCATGGCGATACCTGTGACACCGCCTGCGAGGAAGTGATGGGGAACAAGGAATATATTGAGTCCGGCGGCATAGATGAAAGTGCCGATGAGGGTGATGACAAGTATGAAGAGAACGCGCTGTATGCAGACAGGATCGTTCCAATGCTTACGGATATTGGCGCCCACGATGATCTCCTTTGGGATGTGCCCATGGAATAAGGGAGTTCTCCCTGTTTAAATGTGAACACATTATATCACTATTTTCTCTTTAATGACACCAAAAGGAATTGTGGAAAATATATTTTTGATGGTATAGAATAAGAATAAAATTAATTTATTATTATAAATGCAGGAGCGGATGAATCGTATTTATTTTGAAATGCCGGCAGGACGCAGATTGAAAAATGATTTCCATATATTTTCCGATATGATATAATCTAATTGAAATTACAACGTATACTATGTAATTTGCCGTGAAGGCAAAGAGCGGTTTCAAGGGGAGCAGACGAATGGACAGTTTTGAGGAAATACTTCAAAAGAAGCATTTAAAACGTACGAAAGCGCGTGTCATGATCTTGAAGGTGCTCCAGAAGAGCCTGCCGATGACCGCGGGGGATGTATATGAAGCGGTGCGGAAGAGAGATACTAAGCTCAGTCTTTCTACGGTGTACCGTAATTGTGAAGCGCTGGCCAAAAAGGGACTGCTTCTCCGTTCGACGATGCTTGCTGACGGATTGACGAGGTATGAATATACGCAGGGCGACCATGTGCACCACGCGGTGTGCCTGTCGTGCAATAAGATTTTCCCTGTCGAGGTTCGTCTGGAACCGGAGTATAAAGACCGTCTGGCAGAAGAAAACGGATTTGAAGTGACGGAGCATCGTGTGGAAATTTACGGTTTTTGCAAAGAATGCAAGGCGCGGGGCATGGATAAGGAATTTAAAGAACGGATGATTTAAAGAAAGACAGGAAAGGCGGAGCGTATACGATGCGTTTTTTTATTCCGTGCGTAACTGAAGGCGGGATTTAAAAAGTAAAAGGACATGAGGCGGCAGAGATGCCGTCTTTTTATGGTGCCCGCATTTCAAAAGAGGTGCCGGAAGGAAATCTTATGTGTATTTGTCATGCAATAATGATGAGTAAGATTTTTTCTATATCTGCGGTGCAGAGAATCTGTGGATAAATAAGGTGCTTACATGATAAAATATAAACAGATGTATATATAATTAATTATTTATGAAGAAGGAGGAGAGTGTATGGGGCTTATTAAAGCAGGAATGGGCGCGGTCGGAGGCGTACTGGCCGATCAGTGGAAGGAATTCTTCTATTGTGACAGCATGCCGCCTGATGTCCTCATGATGAAAGGACAGAAACGGACCGGCGGCCGCAGCTCGAACACAGGCGGAGAAGACAACATTATTTCCAACGGATCCGTCATTGCCGTCAACAACGGGCAGTGCATGATGATTGTGGAACAGGGCAAGGTTGTCGATCTCTGCGCCGAACCGGGAGAGTATACCTACGATCAGTCGTCGGAACCGTCCCTCTTCACGGGCGGTCTGAATAAGGAAAGTGTCATCGCCGTATTCAAACAGATGGGGAGACGTTTTACCTTTGGCGGCGATACGGGGAAAGACCAGCGCGTTTATTTCTTCAATACAAAGGAAATTGTCGGGAACAAGTACGGTACGCCCAGCGAGATTCCGTTCAAGGTGGTTGATGCGGATACCGGGCTGAAATTGTCCGTCCGTATCCGCTGTTTCGGTGAATACAGTTACAAAATCGTAGATCCGATCCTCTTTTACACCAATGTGGCAGGCAACGCGTCGGACAGTTATGAGCGTTCCCAGATTGACGGCCAGCTGAAATCGGAACTGCTTACGGCTCTCCAGCCGGCATTTGCCAAGATTTCTGCCCAGCGCATCGACTACACCGATCTGGCGGGACACACGTTTGAAATTGCCGAGGCCCTGAATGAAGTGCTTTCCAAGAAATGGACGGAGCTCCGCGGCCTTGCTATCGTTTCTTTCGGTGTGAACAGTGTCAAGGCCAATGAGGAAGATGAAGCGAAGATCCAGAAGATCCAGATGGGCATGGCCATGTCAAATCCCGCTATGGGGGCGGGCGTTCTCGTAGACGCACAGTCTGACGCTATGCGTACGGCGGCGGGCAATGAAGGCGGCATGGGTGCGGCATTTGGATTTATGGGTATGAATATGGCAGGCGCGGCAGGCGGTATGAACGCGTCCAACCTGTACGGTATGGCAGGCCAGCAGCAACAGCAGATGCCCCAGCAGGCACCCGCGCCGGCACCTGCTCCCGCTCCCCAGCCGGCGGGCTGGAAATGTGCGGAGTGCGGTACGGGAGGAAATACAGGCAAGTTTTGCGCCAACTGCGGAAAACCCGCTCCCGCTCCTGCGGCTGAATGGACCTGCGCGGAATGCGGTACAAAGAATACGGGCAAATTCTGTGCCAACTGCGGCAAGCCCGCTCCTGCGGCTGAATGGACCTGCAGTGAATGCGGTACGCAGAATAAAGGCAAGTTCTGTGCCAACTGCGGACATCCCCGTCCGTAATGGAACAGTTGAGAAAAGGGCGGCGGGCATAGATTTACTGCTGCCCTGTCCCTATTTCACACTGCCGTTTTGTTTCCTTTATGGAAAAGGCGGCGATTATGGAAAAGGAGGTACTTATGGCTGATACTTCAGTAAGCTTTAAATGCCCCAATTGCAGCGCTCCTCTTGCATATGCTCCCGGCGCGGATCATGTGACCTGCGAATACTGCGGCACGGAACTGTCCATCGCTGATCTGGAAGCGTTCTACGCGGCGAAGGAAGAAAACGCGGCAAAAGCGGAAGAAGCGCGGCAGAAAAAGTGGGATACTGACGGTGCAGGAAAGGAATGGAGCGAAGACGAGGCGAAGATTCTCCGCGCCTTTACCTGTTCTTCCTGCGGAGCGGAAATCGTCTGCGATGAAAATACGATTGCCACGGAATGCTGCTACTGCGGAAACCCGACGATGATTGCCCAGCGTTATGACGGCGCTCTGCGTCCTGACTATGTGATTCCGTTCCAGAAGACGAAAAAGGATGCCCAGGAAGCGTTTAAAAATTTCTACAAGGGGAAATTACTCCTGCCGTCCAATTTCGTCGGCCAGAACCGGGTGGATGCGATTCAGGGCATGTATGTTCCTTTCTGGCTCTTTGACTCCAAAGTCACCGCTGTCGCCAGCTACAAAGCAAAAAACGTAAATACTTTCGTTGTCGGAAAGAATCAGATCACGGAAGAAAGGGTTTACCGGTGCGACCGTGAGGGAGAAATGAAATTTAACCGGGTACCTATGGACGGCAGTAAGAAAATGGACGATACATGGATGGAAAGTATCGGACCTTTCGATTATTCCACCATGGTTCCTTTTACCACGGCATACCTGGCAGGGTACCTGGCTGATAAGTATGATGTGCCGGCGGAAGAAATGGCGCCCCGCGCCGATGAGCTGGTAACAAATACCGCGCTTGCGCAGATGGATGACACTGTCACCGGTTATACAAGCTGTAATCGGGAAGACGGTTTCGTGTCCAAAGATGAAAACACCGTTTCCTATGCCCTTGCGCCGGTATGGATTCTTTCCACCACTTATAACGGCACGCCGTACACTTTCATTATGAACGCCCAGAGCGGCAAGTTCGTGGGAAGCCTGCCGGTGGATAAAAATAAAGCATCCATGTACACGGCGGCGGTATTTGTCGTCTTCGTTCCCATCCTTTACTTCCTCATTAAAATGATGTTCGGTTCTTTATAAGGAGGCGGGACTATGAAAAAAATATTTCAGATCTTAGCGATGCTCCTTGCCGTCCTCTTTCTGCCCGTGATGTCTGACGCGGCGGAGATGCCGTCTTTCCATGACGGGGCGGATATCGTGAAAGGCGAGGCGGCCGCGGAAGTAAAGAACGCATTGGAAGCGGTAGAAAAGAAACATAATGTCCGTATCGCTGTTGTCACCCAGCCCTCCGTGAAGGGAATGAAAATCGGCGATTATGCCGATAAACTTCTCGGCACTGTGATCAAAGGCGGAGAAAAAGGAAATATGGTTCTCGTTCTTGATATGCAGGAACGCGACTGGTACATTGCCACCGATCCCAAAATGAAGGCGATGATTACCAATGATATAGGCATCAAACTTATGAAAGACGCCTTTGTAAGCAAGCTTTCCGCAGGGAATTACGCGGAAGCGTTCAAAGCTTATGCGGAGAAGGCAGACTTCCTTATTTCCTACTATGAGAAAGAAGGGAAAGCGTATGATCCTGACGATCAATTCAGTTTTCTCGGACTGGGGATTGCCGCTGTCCTTTCCCTGCTCGGCGCCTTCGGCGTAAGGAACTACCTGATAGGAACGATGAGCAATGTGGCGCCCGGCGTGAACGCTTCCCACTATCTTGACAAAGACAGTTTCGCCGTGACCGGCGAGAATGACTACTACCTCTATACCAACCGTATCGTCACGCCCCTTCCTGAAAAGAAAGATGACGGTGTCGTCGGAGCAGGCGGCTCCATGGGCGGCGGAAACGGAGGCAACGGCGGAGGAGGCGGAAAGTTCTGACAATGCCTGAAAAGAAATAAATTTGTTATTCATGAAAAGTTACCTCACCAGCCGGCGGGGTAACTTTTTTATCCATGAAGAAGAAAATCGAATCGCAGGGAACCGTTTCCATGGACCGCCTTTGCTTTGGCGGCCGTTACAGAAATCATGTTTCATTCCTGTGTTATAATGGGGAAAATCAATCCGTTTATTGGATGATGGAGAAACATATGAATCTTCTTCTGCTTATTTTTACTTTTATAACCAACTGGATCGTGAGCGCTTCTTTTTGGGCGCTCTATTTTTTGTTTACTGTCCCTTTTTTCCATGAAGAGCTGGCAGGAAATTATGAACTTCTGACGGAGCGCATCCTGCAGCTTTCTCTGGCGTGTGTTCTTGTGCCTGCCGTTTTATCGGGAACAGGCGTCATGCAGTATTTCTTTGTCCGTGAAAACGGCGGGCGTAGGGCTGCGGGAGAAACGAAAATGTATTTGGAACGTCTGATGCGCGATATCTGCCGTCGGGGCAGACTGGAATTATCCGATTTCCGTCTTTATACGGCGAAAGCAGATGATTATAATGCCTGGGCAATCGGCGGAAACCATATCACCGTCACGGAACGTCTGCTGAATGAATTTCCCGAAGAAGAGATAAAAGGGATCCTTGCCCATGAGGTGGGACATCTGCAGAACGGGCACAGCCGCTTCGGTCTTTTGCGCTATGGTATGGAATGGTTCAGCGGTATCATTGTCTATGTTTACAGTGTGGTGACACTGCTCCTGGCATTTTTCCGCTGGATCCCGGTCTTGGGGATTTTTATAGGCATTGTCAATTTTTTTATCCTCATACAATATTATTTCCTGAAAATATTTCTGCAGATTCCTCTTTGGTTTTTCACACAGTTCGGCAGCAGGAAAAATGAATATGCCGCCGACGAATATGCCTGCGGTCTCGGACTGGGGATGGAACTTGCCGTCGGACTGGTCCACCTGGAACATATTTTCCGCAGCGGCAGGCGGGACTGGTTTTCCCGTTTTTTTGACGACCATCCCGACATTCCCAGCCGGCTGGAACGGATAAGGAAAATCCTGATGGAAAGAGAACGCGGCTCTTTGGCGGGATAAGGAAACGGGGGAGTAAAATACAAAGCGGGAAGGGAATTTCCTCTTTGCGCTTTTGGCAGGATCATCCTTGCATCGGATTGAAATATATGGTATACTATGTACAGCAGAGGTGACTGTTAGTCATGTTGCTTCTGCGCCTCTTTTCAGCAAATGTTCCCCGACATTTGCAAAAAAATATACAAGGAAGTCGTCCCGGATCCCCATAACCCCCGGGACGTTTTCCTTGCATGAGAAAACGGATATTTCCTGACAGACTTTGGTCTTGAGAAATATCCGTTTTGTTTTACCATCCGTTTTTTCTCCAAAAAGAGGGGAGGAAAAGGATGAGAAGCGTAAAAGATTCAAGCCGGCCCATAAGCATGGACAGGGCGACGACCATTTTTGTCATGGCAGGCATGGCCGACCAGTTGCAGGTGGCGCCGAATTGTCCCAGTGCCGGCCCCGAGTTGCTCATGGTGGCAATGGAAAGGCCCAGGGCGGAAGGAATATCCGCACCGTTTGCGGCGATAAGGGCGGTCCATAAAAAAATGGACATCGTATAGATGAAAAAGAAACAGAAAACCTCGAGGAGCATAGATTCGGAAAAGTTTTCTCCTCCTGCACGGGTCTGTATGACGGCCCGGGGGTGGAGTTTCTGGCGGAGAACGGCGGTCATGGATTTGAAAAGCAATATGATGCGCGTTACTTTCAGGCCGCCCGAAGTCGATCCGCCGCAGCCGCCGATGAACATGAGTATGAGCAGTATGACCTGGGAAAAATGGGGCCACGTTTCAAAGTCGTAAGAAATAAATCCCGTGGTGGACGAAAGAGACGCCGAGGTAAAGAGCGCTTCCAGCAGTGCGGAAGGGGCGTACAGTCCGCTTTCCAGCATTAAATTTAAAGAGATAAGGATAGTGGCGGCGGCTACGATGGAAAGATAGACTTTAAATTCCGTATTTTCCCAAAGAACACGGATGCCCCGTTTCCAGGCAGCCACATAGATGCCGAAATTGGCGCTGGAAATAACCATAAAAAATATGACGGCCAGTTTCAGAGGCGTACTGTCGTAAAAAGCGATGCTTTCATTCTTTGTGGAGAAACCTCCGGTGGCGATGGTGGAAAAGGCGTGATTTACCGCGTCGAAAAAGTTCATGCCGAGGAGTGTGTAAATCAATGCGGCAGAAACAGTAAAAAGCAGGTACACCGCAAAAAGAGCTTTTGCCATTTCTTTGATCCGGGGAACGGCACGGGAGGAATAAGGACCTGTGCTTTCCGCATCAATCATGCGGGCGCTTCCTTTTCCGGCCTGCGGGAAGAGCGCCACAAAGATGACGATGATTCCCAGGCCGCCGAGCCAGTGGGTCAGGGAGCGGAAGAAAAGAATGCTTTTCGGCAGAACGGTTAAATCGGAAAAAACGGTGGCGCCGGTGCCTGTCAGACCTGAAATGCTTTCTACCAGAGCGTCCAGCGGAGAAAGGAGACCGGACAGGAAATAAGGGAAAAGGTAAAGAATGGAAATACATATCCATGACAGCGCGGTCACCGCAAGGCCGTCGCGGGGATTCAGATTGATGACTTTTTTCTTGCCCTTATACCGCAGGAATGCGGCCAGTAAAAAGCAAAGCGCCATGGAGTAAATAAAAGGAAGAACCGGCTCTTCCCCAAACAGGGCGGTCAGCAGGGGAAGCAGGAGGACGAGACCGCATCCCGCAGTCAATTTGGCGATGAGTGCTGAAACGACGGTAGTATTCATAACGATTTCCTGCCTTTAAAATAAGGAAGGACTTTTGCCGAGCAGGGGGTACGGATCAGGATGATGACCCGGTCTCCTGCGGCAAGGATAGAGCGGCCGTCAGGGATATGTGTCGTTTCATTCCGGACATAAGCGCCTACAAGACATTCCGCCGGCAGACCGGCTTTCATGAGAGGAATGCCTTCGGCAGGAGCGCCGCTTTCCAGGATAACTTCCACCGCTTCCACCTGCGCCGATTCAAGAAGAGAGACGGAGACGACACTGCGGCTCCGCACATAACTCAAAACCTCGCCTGCCGCCAGAAGCCGGACTGACAAGGCGATATCCACGCCTACCTGTGTCATGAGATCCGCGTATTCCCCGCGGACGACGCGGACGATTGTCTTTTTCGCGCCCAGGTGCCTGGCAAGGAGGGCGACAAGGAGATTCAGCCGTTCATCTTTCGTCGTGCAGATCACCACATCCGCTTCAGAAACGCCTTCCTGCATGAGAAGATCTATATCTGCCCCGTCGCCGCAAAGGACGATGGACTTTTTTAATTTGGAAGAAATATGCCGGCACTGCTCTGGATCGAGATCAATGACTTTTACGGATATACCGTCGGCTTCCAGCATGGGGGCAAGCGCCGTTCCTGTCCGTCCCGCGCCGATGATGATGGCCTTTTTGATATGCCTGGTACTGCTTTCCGCCATACCCCGGCTGAATTTTTCTATATTTTCCGGCGCGCCGATGAAGTAAGCGTTGTCGTAAGGGAGCAGGCAGTCATTGCCGTGGGGGATAATCATCTGATGATCACGGAAAATCATGGCGGCAAGGATTTCATCAGGCAGTTCCAAATCTTTGAACGGTATATGGATATAAGGAGATTGGCGCTGTATCCGTGTCTCATACAAACGGACGCGGCCATTGGCGAAATCTCCCACGTTAAGGGCGGCGGGCGTCATGAGGATGCGCCGTATTTCTTTTGCCGTGACCAGCTCAGGACTCAGAACCAGGTCAATGTCAAAATTTTCCTGGAGATATTCGGTGGATTCCTGAAGGAATTTCGGGTCGCGGATGCGGGCAATCGTGTGGGGGATTCCGTTTTTCTTCGCCAGCATGGAAGCAAGAATATTCACCTCATCCATTTCGGTCACCGCCACGAAAACAGATGCATCCCGTATATCGGGATCCCGTGTGAAATCCGGACTTGTCCCGTTGGCGGTGATCGTGAGTACATCCAGCGAGTCGCGGACTTTGGATAACTTTTCTTCATCAGAATCGGCGACAACCACATCATGCTGCTCATTGGAGAGAAGCTCGGCAATCGTATAGCCCAGATGCCCCGCGCCTAAAATTACGATACGCATGAAAACTCCTTAATCATAAAATGACAGGTAAAATATCTTGGGTAATTCATCTTTTCTTATTTTATCACAGAGAAAACCGCAATGAAAAAATCCCGCCATATGGGGGAGCGGGATTTTTTCGGATCGAGGAGATCCGTATGAATCTGCCGGGGATGGAGGGGGTCCTGTATACCGTTACCGATTCATCAGACTTTCATTAAATCAGAACAGTGGGTTTACAGTATATTAAAAAATATCTATTGAAAGGCACACAGGAGAAAATCCCCGACACGATGGTGGAAACAGTACTCTGCTTCCACCCCCATTGTACCACAAAAAGAAGAGGAGTCAAACCGGAAGAAGAACTATGCAGCAAGCCGGTTTTCCCCTGCTGAAATCGGTACGTATGGCAAGAAGATAAAAGCTATCAGCTGTGAGCTGTCAGCTGTTAACCATTAGCTGTGAGTTAAAAGCCGAAGCATATGATTTCCATTAGGTGTCATACGAAACATCAGCAAAGGATTTGTTGCCGTGATGAAGAAAACTGTAAGACGTCATCCTGAACGAACGCGAAGGATCTATTACCATGGTAAGGAAAACGGTAAAATGTCATCAGAGTCATAGGTTTTTCACTCCGATTCACCGTTCCGTTTCCCGTTTTTCCCACAAGGCATTCTTGCCTCCGTTCAGAATCTGCTAACGTTTGTCAATGGGGGAAAAGCAGAATTTTTTAGGAATGAATAATTCAGACGGAATCCGCCCGGGCAGATTTTTGACACTTGAATTTATACTCTAAGTGCAACAATTAAATAATGACTCATAGCCTTGGTATAATGGTGTTTGCTAAGACATTTAATAATCAAGGAGAAACTATGAGTCATTACAAACATCTTACACCAGTTGAGAGAGAAAAGATATTTCTTCCTCACTCTCAGAACAAAACATTAACTTATATAGCTGAAACTATTCATCGTGATAAGTCTACGGTTTCTCGAGAGATAGCTCGTAATTGCTGTGATGGAATTTATTCATCAAGTGTAGCTCACTCTAAATATTTAGAACGTCGCACTGCTTGCAAACCTAAGCTCAAGCTTTCTGATTCTAAAAGATTTGAATATGTCAGGGATAAATTTCTGAAATTAAAATGGTCACCTGAACAAATATGCGGTCGACTAAAGCTGGAGGAATCAGAGCTGTATATTAGCTATACAACAATATATAGAGCTATATACTCCGAAATGTTTGACACAGACAAGGAACGTGCTTCTAATGGCAATCGAGGTGCTATACGTAAACTTCGTCATCGTGGAAAATCCCGACATACCAAGAAATACATTGAAAAACGTGGCAAAATTCCCATCAGCAATACTATTTCAGACAGACCGCAAGAGGCTAATAATCGAACTCGTATAGGAGACCGGGAAGCTGATACCGTTATTGGAAAGAGAGGTGGTGCTTGCCTTGTTACCCTAGTTGATAGAAAGAGTCGATTTCTTCTAAGTTCTAAAGTCGAGAAGAATGATTCTATATCTGTAAAAAATGCCATGATTTTCTGTCTTAAGGAACAGCCTTGTCATTCAATTACACCGGATAGAGGCATGGAATTTGCAAAGCATGCTGAAATTTCTATTGCATTGGAAAAGGTTAAGTTTTACTTTCCGCTACCACATCACCCTTGGCAACGAGGAACGAATGAAAATACAAATGGACTTCTTAGAGAGTATTTTCCTAAGCATTCCGACCTTGATGATGTGTCGGAAGAATATATACAAAGCAAAGTGGATGAAATGAACAAACGACCACGGAAATGCCTTGGATTTAGAACTCCCTATGAAGTCTATTATTCAACTATGTTGCACTTGGCTTGACAATTCAAGCACCATAAAAAGACCGGACAGAAGCCTGCTCTTAATCGCCCGCTGTTTTTCCAATGTCTTTCCTGTGCTTTAGGTGTGCTACCGGCCCACACCGGAGAAGGGCACCTCTTGCCCGATTCAGGCGGCTTTCCCCTCCGTTGTCTTTTTATAAATGCTCTTTACCCGGGCATAGTATATCTGAAGGAACTTATTTAATCCCGCTATTTTAGCCTGCTTTTTAGCTTTTCCCTCTTCTTCCTTCTTTCGGATAAAATCGTATACCGCTCCATCTTCCGGTCTCTTGTTCCTTGTCAGACTTTTCATGATCTCATATCCTATCTTTCTAAGAAGAGTCGATCCCCTCTTGCTGATCCTCCTTTTATTTCCTTCAAACTTTCCGGAGGAATAAGGCGGCGGATCAATTCCTGCATAAGCAACTAATGATTTGGCCTTCCTGAATCGCTTTATATCCCCGATGACCGCAATCAATTTGACGACAAGAACATCTCCGACGCCGCCCATCGCCCTGACAATGTCATACTCGGGAAGTGTCTTTGCCAGCCCACTCATTTGTGATAAAATGTCACGTAGAGTTGTTCCAACTCTTTCCAGCGCTTCGATATTTGTATGGATGCTCTGCTTTACGATCGGATCCGCTGGAAGACAAGGGATACCGTCTTTGTCCATTGCATAAATTGCAGCGGCCTTCCCCACATCGGGGCGGTGTCCCTTTTTCTTTGCCCAGACAAGATACCGGCTGATAAATTTCTTTTCTGACATGCCGGTAATCTGATCATAGTGCCAGAAAGTTTTGGCAAAATCGAGCAGGAGATCTTTGGCTGTGGATACCTGGGGACTTTTTATTCCGATTTCCTTAATACTGGGCATCGTTTGTTCTATGATTCCATACAGTTCCTGAAGAATAGAAACCCGGTATGCCAGTATTTTCTGATACAGGTGGAGTAAATAATCCAACTTCCAATAAGTATCTGCCGCCGGATTATATTCCATTAACGTATCCCAACACTGCCTTCCATAACCGGCAATGGTCATTGAATCAGCCTTATCCGTTTTTACATTGCGCAGGCTGCCTTGCCCGCCGATGCGGAACCGGCTCATGGCATAAGGATTGATAACAGCCACAAAAAAACCTGCTCTTTAAAGTATTTGGCAACAGGCAGGCTGTAAATTCCGGTGGTTTCCATAATAATCCTTATGTCGTTATCTCCAAAGGATCTTAGCCTTTCTACAAGACTGCCCAATGCTGATTTTACATGCTTGTATCTACGGGGTGTTAACACAACCTTTCCGAATTGATTCAAGGCGCAAACCATGCTTTCTCCCTTGGATACATCAATTCCCATGCTTAACATAATGACATTCTTTGCAGTATCACCGTTGTTTTCCGGTATGGGTTTTACCATATCTTGAGCAAAAGAAACCGCAATATAAACACCTAACTTGTTTCATAAGGTTCTCCTTTTAAAATAAACATATTTTAAAAAGATATAACCCTATTTAAAGCAGTCATAGCAATCATTTTCAGGCTTTTTACCAACTCATTTTGTCCACCCTTTATCTTTTTAGGAAAAAGATAAAATACCGATGAAACCAGACAATGTCTAACTTCATCGGTATTAAAATCAACAGGTTTACATAAACTTTTGGAAACCATTAGGCATTAACATTTCCAAGAGCATGAATTACAGAAACTTCCAACAGAACTAGCAGTTAGCCTAAGGTAAGTTAGCTGCCGTACGGCTCTATTTATAGATTTTATTTCATACTTTTTCACTTGGTTCCCGTAAAATAGGGAATGAAATCGTCTTGTGACGGCATCCTATATACACCATCTTTTATAAATACCTGTACCGGTACGATGGTTTCCTGTTTTTTTATATTATCAGGCGCAGCATTGGTATAGCTGTCCGCTTCTATCCCCGCCAATTGGAATATTTCTGCCTCTTTTGTCATTCCTTCTTTCCGTTCTTTTTGCATACGGAGCTTCTGCTGTCTGACAAGATCGTTTCTATCAAGTCCCCGTATAGCTACATATACTACATAGGACTGATCGTCTATTTTCTGTACATGGTCAATGCGGTAAGAGGTAAGCTTCAGCGCTTTTTTCATTCCATTGGCAACGGCAACGGCAAGACCGCCTGGTATGTCAACTCCTGTAGTATCTTTATGTGTTTTTTTTATTTCTTTGATAAGGTCTTCCGTAAATTCTTGCTTTCGCTGCTTTGCAAACATATGGGCTTCTGGTGTATCTGTTCCGCCCGGTACTCTTGCCACGAATCCATCTTCATCCTGGTATATGGAAACTTGAATCACACTTTCCACAAATAAAGCTGCTTCATCCTGCAGGGAAGCGGCCATCACCGATCCTCCAAGCCATAAAATCCCTGCTAAAATCAGTTCTGATACATATTTTTTCTTCATTGTTATCACTCCTTTTCTATATTTATATATTATAACTCTTTCTTTACAACTACTGCAAATACAAGGGATAGCAAGGGGTTTGCCGTTCTATAGTAATCAAACATTTGTGATACACTCTTAAAAAATAGTTTTAAGCCGAACACTTTTTATGCAACCCTGGACTGATACTCTTTTAATACTTCATTGGGACTTTTAAACTTTAATATCTTCCGACATATATTATTTGTCCTAGTGGCATACCTTTTAAAGGATTTATACATTTCTTCCTCACTTGAGAATCGTCTCCTT
>ERZ773043.1016-NODE-1016-length-16264-cov-9.859708_pt1 | contig 16264 bp, 10 predicted proteins | sample MGYA00580636_ERZ773043 | MGnify/ENA primary metagenome ERZ773043 (study PRJEB29015, sample SAMEA2737992) | human oral metagenome | biome: human oral; feature: human-associated habitat; material: dental | place: China | collected 2065 ... | reverse complement strand
GACCGACCGTGGCAGCGTAGCGCCATGACATGCCCAGCCCCGCCGTGCCCAGGGCAATGCCGAAGTAGCTCAATGGAATGGGAAAGGGTTTGGCAGCGGGCGTGTCGGCCATGGTGTCGGTTGGAAAGAGGAAAAAGGAGAGGGGCCATTTTCCGTCTTCCGGGCAGGCAGGTCCATGACCGCGGTGACTTGTGGTCAATAGAGCGTCTTCAGCGCATTCCAGCCTGTCTTCAATATCAGCGCCCCTACCACCAGGATGAAGGCATGGCGCACGAAGCCTGCACCATAGCGCAGTGCCAGCCGGGAACCGATGAGCGCGCCGGCTACGTTGGCCACCGCCATGGCGGCGCCGACCTGCCACCAGACATGACCGGTGCTGGCAAAGAGCCCCAGTGCCGACAGGTTGGTGGCCATGTTCAGCACCTTGGCATTGGCCGAGGCCTGCAGGAAATCATGGCCCAGCACCCGCACGAAGAGAAAGACGAAGAAGCTGCCGGTGCCGGGGCCGAAGAATCCGTCATAGAACCCGATCACCAGCGCGATGATCCCCATCAGCAGCGTCTCGATGCGCTCCGTGTGCAGATTCCGCGCCTCGGTGCCCAGATCCTTGCGGCGCAGCGTGTAGACCAGCACGCCCAGCAGCACGAAGGGCAGCAGCCGGCGCAGGAAGCCCGGGTCGATCCGGGTGACGGTCCAGGCGCCGATCAGGGCGCCCAGAAAGGCGCTGACGAAAGCAGGCAGCAGCATGCGGCGCTGCAGGGGGACGCGCCGGCCGTACTGCCACGCGGAAAAGGAGGTGCCCCACACCGAGGCACTCTTGTTGGTGCCGAAGAGCGAAGCGGGCGAGGCATCCGGAAAGGTGGCAAACAGGGCCGGGATGAGGATCAGCCCGCCACCACCCGCCACGGCGTCCATCAGGCCGGCAGCAAAGGAAGCGAGTGTGACGATCAGCCATTCCATGGCAGCGGGTTCTCCATCGAGAGAGCGTGTCATGAACTCATTTGTTTTGGACGGGAGCAAGTGCCCTGTGCGTTTTCGGCAACACGGCAAGCCCGTATAATCGGCGCCTCTTGCCTGTCCGCCTGCCGGTGCGGCGGGCACCGCCTTTCCTGCTGCGACCGGAGGCTGACCCGTGTCTTTCTACATCCTGTGGGGCTCGCTGGAAATCGGGCTGGTCTTCAGCCTGGTGGCGCTGGGGGTGTTCATCACCTTCCGGGTGCTCAATTTTCCCGATCTCACCGTCGATGGTTCCTTTCCACTGGGCGGGGCGGTTGCCGCCACGCTCGTTTCCCAGGGGCACGATCCCTTCCTGGCCACGGCCATCGCCACGGTGGCAGGCGCGGTGGCCGGTGTGCTGACCGGCTGGCTCAACGTCAGCCTGAAGATCATGGACCTGCTGGCCGGCATTCTGGTCATGATCGCCCTCTATTCCATCAACCTGCGGGTGATGGGCGGCCCCAATGTGCCGCTGATCTCCGAGCCGGTCGTGTTCTCGTTCCTGCCCGGCTGGGGGCCTGACTACATCGAACGGCCGCTGGCGCTGCTCGCGCTGGTACTGGTCATCAAGCTGCTGCTCGACCGCTTCTTCGCCTCGGCACGCGGCCTGGCCCTGCGGGCCACCGGCGCCAATCCGCGCATGGCGCGGGCCCAGGGGGTCGATACCGGCAGCGCGGTGCTGCTGGGCATGGCCATTTCCAATGCGCTGGTGGCGCTGGCCGGGGCGCTGTTTGCCCAGAGCCAGGGCGGCGCCGACATTTCCATGGGCATCGGGACCATCGTCATCGGTCTGGCGGCCGTCATCGTGGGCGAGGGCGTGCTGCCGGCGCGGCGCATCGTCTGGACCACGCTGGCCGTCGTGCTGGGGGCCGTGCTCTACCGGCTGTTCGTGGCCCTGGCGCTCAACAGCGACGTGCTGGGCCTGCAGGCGCAGGACCTGAATCTGGTCACGGCCATTCTGGTGGGGGTGGCACTGGTACTGCCACGGCTGCTGAAGCGGCGCCGGATGCCTCGTGCCGGTACGGGCCCGCACGCCGGCGCTGGCACTGGCACCGGCGCCGGTACCGGTACGGCTGTTTCTTCAGACCGGAGGAACTGAGGCATGCTCGACGCCCAGGATCTGCACATCACCTTCAACCCCGGCACGCCCATCGAGAATCCGGCGCTGCGCGGCATGAGCCTGGCCATTCCGGAGGGAGAGTTCGTCTCGGTCATCGGTTCCAACGGGGCCGGAAAATCCACCTTCCTGAACGCCATTGCCGGTGACCTGCGGGTCGATCAGGGTCGTATCCTGATCGGCCAGGCCGACGTGACGGCGCAGTCGACCTGGCAGCGGGCCCGGATGGTGGCCCGTGTCTTCCAGGACCCCATGGCCGGCACCTGCGAGGCGCTGACCATCGAGGAGAACATGGCGCTGGCCCTGGCACGTGGCCGGTCGCGCGGGCTGGGCCGGGCCATCGACCGGCAGACCCGCGAGCTGTTCCGCGAGCGGCTGTCCATTCTGAAACTGGGGCTGGAGAACCGCCTCACCGACCGCATCGGGCTGCTGTCCGGCGGGCAGCGACAGGCCGTGAGCCTGCTGATGGCCTCGCTGCGGCCGTCCAGCATTCTGCTGCTGGACGAACACACGGCGGCCCTCGATCCGAAAACCGCTGCCTTCGTGCTGGAGCTGACGGCCCGCATCGTGACCGAAAGCCGGCTGACCACGCTGATGGTGACCCACAGCATGCGGCAGGCACTCGATTACGGCACGCGCACGGTGATGCTTCATCAGGGGCGGGTGATCTTCGATGTGCAGGGCGAGGCACGTGCGCGGCTGGATGTGCCAGACCTGCTGGCGATGTTCGAGAGAACCCGCGGCGAAGCGCTGGCCGACGACGCGCTGCTGCTGGGGTGAAGCTTTCATGTTTGCGCATTTTCGTCTGCATTCCCGCCCGGTTGCCATCCGTTTCATCCGGCTTTCCGTCTGCTTTTCCGTGTGATGCGGGGGCTGCAGCATCCCTTTATGGAGCAATGACCATGGTTTCTGCCCGTTCTTCCGCCGGTGCGCCGGCCTGTGCGTCTGCCTTTTCATCCACCTGTCCATCCTTTTCCCGGCGGCTGGCCGCCCGCACCGTGGCAGCCGCTGCACTGGTGCTGGTTTCCGGCATGCCCGCCACGCTGATGCCGGCCTGGGCAGAGGAGGGCGCCGCGGCGAGCACCCCGGCCGGTGGTGCAGCAGGCATGGGCAAGACGCCCGCTGCCGTATCGGTGCTGTCCATCGTCGAGCATCCCTCGCTGGATGCCCTGCGTGACGGTCTGCACGACGAGCTGAAGGCCGCCGGCTACGAAGACGGCAAGACGCTGAAATGGGCCTACCAGAGCGCCCAGGGCAACCCGGGTACGGCCGCCCAGATCGCCCGCAAGTTCGTGGGCGACCGACCCGATGTGATCGTGCCGATCGCCACACCGGCGGCGCAGGCGGTGGTGGCTGCCACACGGGACATTCCGGTGGTCTACAACGCCATCACCGATCCGGTGGGCGCGCGGCTGGTCAAGTCGATGGCGCCCTCGGGCACCAATGTGACCGGCGTGTCCGACCGTCTGGTGGCCGAGCAGCAGGTGGCGTTCATTCGGCGCGTGGTGCCCGGGGCCAAACGGGTCGGCGTGATCTACAGCCCCGGCGAGGCCAACTCGGTGACGGCCAAGCGCCAGATGCAGGCGGTGCTCGAGCGCCAGGGCATGTCGCTGGTCGAGGCCGCCGCCCCCCGGAGCGTGGATGTGGGGCAGGCCGCCCAGCGCCTGGTGGGCAAGGTGGATGTCATCTACACCAGCAACGACAACAACGTGATCTCGGCCTATGAGGCGGTGATCAAGGTGGCCAACAGCGCGAAGATTCCACTGATCTGCGCCGACCGCTCCAGTGTGCAGCGCGGTGCCACGGGTGCCATGGCCATCGACTACTACACGATGGGACGGCAGACCGGCCGGATGGTGCTGCGGGTGCTGCGCGGCGAGAAACCGGGTGACATCGCCAGCGAGACCAGTGACCGTCTGGATATCACGCTGAACCTGGCGGCGGCGAAAAAGCAGGGCGCGACGATCTCGCCCGAGCTGAAGGCCGAGGCCAGGGAGGTGTTCGGCGAGTGAAGCCCGGATCAACTCAGGTGGCGGGACTGGCTGTCAGGGGATCCACCAGCCGTCCTGCTTCATGATGAAGCATGGCGATGCGCATGAAGCATCGCGTTTTTGCTGGGTTCCGTGCTGCAGACACGGCCCACGATGTCGGCACCACCCATGAAAAATGCCCTGCGCAGTGTGTGCGACAGGGCATTTTTCATGTTGGGCGGCTGGCATGCCGGCGGATGCCTGAAAGGCCGGGTGTCCGGCGTGCGTCATGAACCCGTCCGTTCCCGTGCGCCTGCAGGGCTTCTGCTGTCGCCATGGACCGGGCTGCGGCGGCCAGCCGCCGGTGGGATCAGAGGGCGGCGTCCTTGATTTTCTTCAGGGCGCGGACCTTGATGCGCACGGTGGCCGGCTTGGCGGCGAATTCACGCTCCTGGCCGGTGAACGGGTCGATGCCCTTGCGTTTCTTCTTGGCCGGCACGTCGATGACGCCGATCTTGAGCAGGCCGGGCAGCGTGAATTCGCGGGCCCCCTTCTTGTGCACGGAGGCCAGGATGGTGAGTTCCAGCGCGGCCATCACGGCCTTGACGGCCTTGGGCTCGACGCCGGTCTGCTCGGCCAGGTGCTGGGCCAGACCGGCCTTGGTGAAGGTTTCCTTCACGGGTTTGAGGGCCGGCGCGGCCTTCGTCGATCTGGCAGCGGGTTTGGCGGCTGCCACTTTCCGGGAGGGGGTTGCTGCCGCGCGGGCGGGCTTCTTAGCGGTTGCCATGATGGTGTTGAACTGGGTTTTCGTATCGATCGGAAAAGGGGTGCCTGCGGCAGGGGCCGGTTTGTCCGGCATTCTCCGGGGGAGATTTACCAGCCTGCAGGCCGAACTGCAATCTTAGCAACCGGCGCATCGTTGTGGCCACTTGCACAGCGCTTTCGTTGGCTGTTGGCCGCATTATCTACGGTTTGTTACGCGTTGATCGGCAAAAAAACACCGGAAAACACGGGCATTTCTGAAAAAGGTGGCGCTGGCCATCACAGAAGACCCTTGAAATCCAGTGTTTCCCGCAGAGCGGGGGGCGGTCAGGGTGGCTGGATCCCTTCGTTCATGCAGCACCCCCCGGCGTTTCATGGCGTCATTTGTCCTGCATGCCCCTCGGGCGCGGCATGCTCCCCTGGAACGACAGGCCGCCCTCTGGAGCGGCATGTCCCCCCTGAAGCGGCACGCCTCCTCCTGAAGCGGCACGGCCGCCACATCGTACAGGTCAGGGCTTTTCGTCCCTGTTTTCGGTCTTGCCGTCCGGGTTGCGGCTTTTGTCTGCGTCCCGGCTGTGGCTGGCCTTGCTGCCCAGTCCGAAGCTGTTGCCCAGGGCTGCGCGCAGCTTGTCGGCCATGGCGGAATTGCCGGGGAAACCGCCTGGACGACCACCGCCCGGTGCACTGCGGCGTTCGCCGTCACGGCGACCATCCGGATGACGGCGATCTGCCGGGCGACCTTCTCCATGCCGATGGCGCTCGCGGTTTGGCCGGCCCTCGCCGCCGTGGCGTGCGCCCCGGGCAGGTGGCTGCCCACCGGTTGCGGCTTCTCCACCTGCGCCAGCCTGTCCATCGCGCGGAGGACGACCGCGCCGCTGCCCCGGCTTGCCGCCCTGTCCTGTGTGACCATTGCGGCCATGGGGGCGTTTGGCCCCCTGGGAGCGATGGCCATGAGATGCGCCTTCCGCGCCTGGGGCCACATCCGCGACATCGGAAGCTGCTGCGCCCTGCGCACCGTCTGCCGGTGCGGTGCCGGGTTTGCGGGGCCTGTTCTGGCCGGGCTGGCGTGTGCCGCCCCCGCCTTTGCCGCCATGGCGTCCGTCTGCGTGGCGATTGCCACGTCCCGGAGCATTCTTGCCCTGGCGGTTGCCGGCAGACTGCTGGGGTGGCTGTTTCTGGCGGAATTCTTCCGGAATGTCCCGGGCGCCCGTTTCGCCGAAGTGCACATCGAGGCTGCGGCCGTCGTCGAAACCGAGGGTGGCGTGCACGGGGGTATGCCACTGGACCGATTTGAGCGACCCCAGCACCTGCCGGTGCAGGGCGTGCACGCGGGCGGCCATGGCCATGATGTCCGGCTCCACGTCGCTGAAGGTGTGGGCCAGCTCGATCTGCAGGTGCAGCGGTGCGGCCGGTGCCAGCGACATCATGCTCTTGCGCAGCGTCTGGCGGATCTGGTTGCTTCGTTCGCGCGGCAGGGCGGGGGTGGGTGTAGCGCTTGTCGGGGCAGTGGCAGCCGCGCCGGCTGCATCGGTGCTGCCCGCTTCAGTGCTGGCGTCGGTACTGCCTGCCTGGGCACGGGTTGCTTCGGCGTTGCCTGCTTCGGTACCGGTTTTTCCGGTGCCGGGCTCCGTGCTGACTGTTTCGGTGCTGCTGGTTTCGGCACTGGTTTCGGTGTTGCCTGCCTGGGCGCTGGATGCTGTGGCGTTGCCAGCTTCGGCGCTGGCGGTCAGGGTGCTGCTCGTTCCGGCGCTGGTTTTTGCGCTGGTCGCTTCAGTGCTTGCTGCTTCGACGTCGCCCGCTTTGGGACTTGTCGTATCGGTACCGGCTGCACCCGCGACAGGCAATGCAGCGCCGGAGACCACAGGAGACGCGGCGTCCGTGGCGCGCGGTGTGTGCAGCAGGCTGCCGGCCATGCGTTCGGTTTTCTGCAGCAGGGCCTGCAGGGCAAACTTCAGCTCGGCGGGCGTACTCTTTCCGCTCTGGAAACTGCTGCGGATGTTCCGGCGCTCGGAGACCAGCCGTGATTCATCCCGCTGCAGGAAGGCAAAACGGATGTTGCCCGCCAGCTTCGACAGGCGCCGGATGCCATGCGCCACCATCACCAGCGCGGCGGCGATGCGGGCGTCGATCTCCTCGGCCTCGGGGGGCAGCGGAATCAGCGGGGCGGCGGCAGGGGTGTCCTGCCCGGCCGGTGCCTTCGTGGAGGGGGTGGGGTCCGGTGCGGGGGCTGCTTCGGCTGCCGGTGTGGCTTCCGTGGGCGCTGTGCCTGCTGCGGCTGCCGGGGCCTGTGCGTGTGCTGCCTCCGTGGCGGAAGCGAGGGTGTCCGGGGTGGCAGCAGCCCCGGCTGCAGGTACGGCTTGCGGTGTGGACACCGCTTCCGGGGCCGATGGGGCCTGCGGTACGGACGCGGTATCGTGTTCGGGAGTATCGGGGGAGGCAGGAGAGGAGGGGGCTTCGGTGCTCACGACAGGTGCTCGGGCTGAAAGGGAACGGGCATGCCCGGGATTGTGCTACATATGCGCGCCGAACGTCAGCAATGACAGGCCGGTGCGTTATCATTGGTTGTTTTGGCCACCCGTGCACCTGTGGCGTTCCGTGCCCGCGGGCATATCTGCGGGACATGCAGGACGCTCCCGGGATGACCCGCAGGAGGAGCGGGCCACCCGGTGTCCGTGGTACAGGGGGCTGTCATTTGTGGAGGTGGAACGACGTGCGTCTCTCGCTCGAAAGAAACAAACTGAAGGTCGTGCTGCTCGAGGGCATTCATCCGTCGGCCGTGGAAGCGTTCACGGCCGATGGCTATACCCAGATCGAATCCCATCCGAAGGCACTGGAGGGCGAGGCGCTGGTCGAGGCCATCCGTGATGCCCATTTCATCGGGCTGCGTTCGCGCACCCAGCTCACCGCCGACGTGCTCGAGCAGGCCCAGAAGCTGGTGGCGGTGGGGGCCTTCTGTATCGGTACCAACCAGATCGACCTCGATACGGCGGCACGGCGCGGGGTGCCGGTGTTCAATGCGCCGTTCTCCAACACGCGCAGCGTGGCCGAGCTGGTGCTGGCCGAGATCATCATGCTGATGCGGGGCATTCCCGAGAAGAACGCGCTGCTGCACCAGGGCGGCTGGATGAAGAGTGCCGCCCATTCGTTCGAGGTGCGCGGCAAGACGCTGGGGATCATCGGCTATGGCCACATCGGCACCCAGATCGGCCTGATGGCCGAGCACATGGGCATGCGGGTGGTGTTCTACGACATCGAGACCCAGTTGCCCCTGGGCAATGCCCGCCAGCTGTCCTCCCTGGACGAGCTGCTGGCCGGGGCGGATGTGGTGAGTCTGCACGTGCCCGAAACGCCTTCGACGAAGAACATGATGGACGCGGCCCGCATCGCGAAAATGAAGCGCGGCAGCTACCTGATCAACGCTTCGCGTGGCACGGTGGTGGATATCGATGCGCTGGCGGCGGCGCTGGAATCGAAGCACATTCTGGGTGCGGCCATCGACGTGTTCCCGGTCGAGCCAAAGGGCAACGAGGGCGAATTCCGGTCACCGCTGATCCGCTTTCCGAACGTGCTGCTCACGCCGCACATCGGCGGTTCCACCGGCGAGGCCCAGGAAAGCATCGGCCGCGAGGTGGCCTCCAAGCTGATCCGCTACAGCAACAATGGGTCCACGCTGTCGGCGGTGAACTTCCCCGAAGTCTCGCTGCCGGCGCATCCGGGGCTGTGCCGCCTGCTGCACATCCACCGCAATGTGCCCGGCATGCTCACCCGCATCAACGAGCGGCTCTCGAACGCCGGCATCAACATTGCGGGGCAGTACCTGCAGACCAGCCAGCACGTGGGTTATGTGGTGGTGGATGTGGAGTTCGGATCCAGCACCGAGGCCCTGAACGAGGTGCTCTCCATCGAGGGTACGATCCGCGCCCGGGTGCTGTACTGAACGTGGGGGCAGCGGGATGTTAGGATAGGCGCCTGCCACAACCCCATGACGATCATGAAAAAATCCCTGATTTCCCGCGCTTTTGCCCTGTCGGCCGTTGCTGCCGTGGTGGCTTCCGGGCTGCTGGCCGGTACTGCTCCGGCCGTGGCCAAGGACAAGGAACGCACCATCGGCATCGTGGATACCACGTTCAAGCTGCTGACACGTGACGATGACATCATCGTCGAAGCCTATGACGATCCGGCCGTGCAGGGCGTGACCTGCTATGTGTCGCGGGCTCGTACCGGCGGCATCAAGGGCTCGCTGGGCCTGGCCGAGGACAAGGCCGAAGCTTCCATCTCCTGTCACCAGGTGGGCCCGGTGCAGATCGACAAGCCGCTGAAGAAGAAGGAAGACGTGTTTTCCGAGCGCCTGTCCATCCTGTTCAAGCGCCTGCGTGTGGTGCGCATGGTCGATACCGACCGCAATGCGCTCGTGTACCTCACGTATTCGGACAAGCTGATCGACGGCTCGCCGAAGAACAGCGTCTCGGCCGTGCCCATTCCGGCCTCCACGCCGATTCCGGTCAAATAAGCTTCCCCGGCAAACAGGCTCCCCCGGTAGCGGGAGAACAAAAAACCCGTCGAAAGACGGGTTTTTTGTGGGGCACGCCCGGCAGGAGCGCGGCATCTGCCCCTGTGACGGAAACTGCCACGGGGCTGTCGGAGCCATGTTCCGCCGGGTCATTGCACGGCCACGAATCCACGGCTGCTAATCCACGGCCATGAATATCCATGGCCACGAATCCGTCCGTCCCCGGTTCCGGGAGGGCATACCTGCCGGAATCGGGGAGCGTTCTGACGGAGGCTCTCAGCCCTGTGCCATCAGAATGCCGGAGGCTCTCAGCCCTGCGCCATCAGAAGTCGAACGAGGCGCTCAGGCTGAAGGTGCGCGGGGCGCCCTGGACCAGATAGCCGGCACCGGGGTAGCCACCCGACGAGGCCCAGTACTTGCGGTCGGCCACGTTGTCGATGCGGGCACGCAGTGTGACCAGCTTGCCCTGCACGTCCATCAGGTAGCGGGCACCGATGTCCAGACGGGTCCAGGCCGGGGCTTCCAGCGTGTTGGTGCTGTTGGCCTTGACGCTGCCGGTGTAGAGCACGCGCGTATCGAGCGACAGGCCCTCGACCCACGGGGTGTCCCAGTCCAGGGACATCGACAGCTGGTGCTTCGGCACGCCGATCACGCGCTTGCCGTCGGTGGTGGCCGAACCGGTGCTGCGCTGCTTGGCATCCAGGAAGGTGATGCCACCCAGCGTGCGCAGGTGCTTGATGGGCTCGCCCTGCACGGTCAGTTCCAGACCCTGGTGGCGGTCCTTGCCAGCGGCGACGAAGGTGTTGGCGCTGTTGACATAGGCGCGCGGCTTGTCGGTGCTGAACAGGGTGGCCGCGACGATGGTGTTGCCCAGGTCGTATTTCAGGCCGACTTCCTTCTGCTTGGCCACATAGGGCTTGAGCGACTGGCCGGCATTGGTCACGGCCACATTGTTGCTGGTGGCGGGGGCGGTTTCACCCTGCGACAGCCCTTCGATGTAGTTGGCGTACAGCGACAGGTTGTTCTGCAGTTTGTACACCACGCCGGCCATCGGGCTCACGCGGCTCTGGTCGTAGTGGGCCGTCTGTGCGCCGGTCTGCACGCTCCAGTCGTCCACGCGCAGGGCCTGGTGACGGGCACCGACGGTGACCAGCAGCTGGTCGCCCAGGAGGCTCATCGTGTCGCCCAGTGCGATGCTGCGCAGCTTGACCTTGCCAGCCAGGGCCGGGTTGTCGAAGGCGGCCTCGGCAGCACTGGATGTCCAGTCCGGGCGGGCGTAGAAGCTCGGCGAATACAGATTGGTGGTCATCGACGTGCCGGCAAAGTCGAACTTCCAGCCGTTCTTCTTGCGCGACTGGTAGGTGCCCACGGTACCGACCACTTCGTGCCTGATGTCGCCGGTGGCGAATTTGGCCCGGGCCCCGATTTCACCGGTGATCACGCGGTCCTTGCGGACGTTGTCGAAGCGGTAGGTGGAGCCGGCGCCGTCGTTGCTGTTGACGGTGAGGTTGGCCAGCGAGTTGTCTTCCTTGCTCTGGCGGGCGCCCAGTGCAAACCAGCCGGTGGCCTGGTCGTTGAAGTCATGTTCGCCACGCAGGGTGCCGAAGGTGTCCTTCTCCTTCGAGTAGGACCACGGCTGGGCCCAGTTGTGCGTGCTCTTCGGCGCCGCCGGCACGGCCGTCACGGCATCGCCCAGCGAGACGTTGGTGCGGGTCTGCTCCAGACGGTGGTTCTGGTAGCCCACATCGGCCGACAGGCGGGTGTCGGCGTTGTGCCAGTCCAGGCCGGCCTGCAGCAGGTCTTCCCTGTTGTGCTCGTGGTCGATGGCCGTCTTGCCCTGGCGGTGGGTGGCCACCACGCGCAGACCGGTGCTGCCATCCGGGCCGAAGCGGCGGGCCACGTCGGCCGTGGCGTTGAACTGCTTGTTGTTCACCAGGCCCACGTCGACCTGGGTCAGCGGCTGGTTGGGTGCACGCTTGGGCAGCAGGTTGACGGTACCACCCAGGCCCGTGCCACTGGGGGTGACGCCGGTCAGGAAGGCGCTGGCGCCGCGCAGCACCTCGACACGCTCGAACAGGTCGGAGGCAATGTACTGGCGGGGCAGCAGGCCATAGAGGCCGTTGGGTGCCCGCAGGATACGGGGCGGACAGCGAGCGAAGTATACGGACGAAAAGCACCTGTTTGCAGCGGCAAAGACAGGAACGAATGTGAAAGGGGTTGTCATTTACTGGCAGACGAACCGACGGGAGGCGCCGAACGATGTGTGGCGAAAATGCAACGGGAAGGGGACGAAATTCTGGAAAACGACAGGGTTGTGCCCTGAAGCTTTTCTGGTATGATGCCGCCACCTTTTGCAACAAAGGTGGAGCGTATGCGGCCATACAGAAGGCCGGCGCTTCCATTCGCATCGATATCTGGCCCCCGCGATGTATCCGGGACACCCGACACGGCGGTGTCCAGTGCATCTGCATTCCGGTTGGCGTCGATGAACCGCACGTGATCCGTCAACCCCAGGGTACGCCCCCACATCGTTTACAGGGTACCCACAGGCCGTGGTGCCTGCAGGCAGCGTGAATGACACTGACTGCACAGGGCAGGGCCTTCCAGCGGGAAAAACCCGCTTCATGTCTGCCAGTCATTTCTGAACATCGTCCTACCGTACGTCCCGGCTCCCGGGGTCGTTGCCTTGCGTTTGTGCCTGTGGCCGTTCCGTTTGGGTGCGGGCTGCAGCCAGCAACGCGGGGTACGCCCGGCGCGCTCGGGGTGTGAAGAAGCGGCGAATAGACCCGTTGCAGCGTGCGCAGCGGGGGCAGGCAGGGCTGCACGGCGTTTTCAGGGCTGCACGGTGTTTTTCGCAGGTCATGAAAAACGTCCGGGCGGTTCGCGAAGACCGGAGCGTTGGGACGCATGCGTCCGTGACACGCTCCCGCGAAAAGAGAAACAGCGGCTGCAGCCACGAGTCCGGTAGGCCGCCTGAACGAGCAAGTACACAGCAAATCATGAAAGACCAAGAGAAGAAACGCCAGGCCAGTCACGATCTGGAGAGCAGCCTGGAACATGAAGCAGCGCAGATGGCGCAGGAAGAGGCCCTGGGGGCTGGTGACGCAGGCGGTGCCGGCAGCACCGCTCACGACGGCATGCACGGTGACCCGGCCCGCAGGGGGCAGGATGAAGCGGCAGCGGCCATCGGCGCCAAAGGCGATGATGCCGAAGACGGAGAGGCCTTCGATGCAGAAGGTGAGGGTGCCGTAGACGCAGAGGTTTTCGGTGCCGGCGATGAAGATGTCGTCGATGCTGGGGACGATGAGGACGACGACGATGCGTCCGGTGATGAAGCCGCCCCGTATGGCGCGGATGACGATGGCTTCGACGATGAACGCAGCGACGACGAAGATGACGATGACGATCCGTACGACGGCGAAGAAGACGGGGTGCTGGATGCCGGTGTCGGGCCGGACGATGAAGGTGATGACGACAGCGACGACGATACGGATGGCGATGAGGGCGACGAAGAGGATGAGCCGGCGCCGCTGCATGCCGATCCCTTCGTGGAAGCCACCGACGCGAGCTTTGCCGAACTGGGGCTGATCGATCCGCTGGTGCAGGCCCTGCAGCGGCTGGACATCATTCATCCGTCGCCGGTGCAGCTGCAGGCCATTCCGGTGCTGCTCTCGGGCAGGGATCTGGTGGCATCCGCTCCGACCGGCACCGGCAAGACAGCCGCCTTCCTGCTGCCGGCCCTGCAGGGTGTGGCGCTGACGGCGCAGGAGCGCATGGCCGAACGGCACGCCCGCCATGAGGAAGCCGGTGAGGATGAGGATGGCCGGGGCCGCCGCGGCAAGGGGCGCCGGCCACAGCATCCGGCCTTCGGACCCAGCGTGCTGGTGCTGACCCCCACCCGTGAGCTGGCCCAGCAGGTCACGCGGACCAGCCATGCGCTGTCGCGGCTGCTGCCGCGCACCAGCACGGTGTGCATCACCGGCGGGGCGTCGTATTTCCAGCAGTCCCGCGCGCTGTCCATGCCCTACGAGGTGCTGGTGGCCACGCCGGGCCGGCTGATCGACCAGCTGGAAAACGGCAAGATCGACCTGTCGGGCCTGAAGATGCTGGTGCTGGACGAGGCCGACCGGATGCTGGACATGGGCTTTTCGGACGATGTGTTCCGCATTGCCGAACTGCTGCCGAAGGAGCGCCAGACCGTCTGCTTCACCGCCACGGTGTCGCACGATGTGCGCAACCTGGCCGACAAACTGCTGAACGCGCCGGAATGGCTGACGGTGGAACGCAGCGAGGAGGCCCTGACGCCCATCGACGACCACGTGGTGTATGTGGACAATCCGGGGCACCGCGGCCAGCTGCTGCGCGCCTGCCTGAACGACAGCGGGCTGGGCCAGGCCATCGTGTTCACTGCCACCAAGCGCCATGCCGAGGCGCTGACCGAAGAGCTGCTGGCCGAGGGCTTTGCCGTGGATGCCCTGCATGGTGACATGAACCAGCGTGAGCGTACCCGGGCGCTGAACCGCCTGCGTCAGGGTGAGTGTCAGGTGCTGGTGGCCACCGACGTGGCGGCACGCGGCATCGATGTCTCGACGCTGACGCACGTGATCAACTTCGAGCTGCCGCGGGTGGCCGAAGACTACGTGCACCGCATCGGCCGGACCGGCCGGGCCGGCGCCAGCGGGCAGGCCATTTCGTTCGTGGGGCGCGAGGATGTGATTCCGCTGCGCAAGATCGAGCATTTCCTGGGCCGTCATATCCAGGTGAGCGAGGTCCCCGGGCTGGAAGCCCAGTTCAAGCCGGAACCGCCGAAGAAACGCCACAAGAAAAAGGATGCCCGCCGCGAAAGCTTTGGCAAGGGACGTTTCGGGGGGCGCGACGCCCGGGGGGATGGCCGTGGTCGCGAGGGCCGTTCGTTCGGCCGCGGACGTTTCGACCGGGGCGAGGGCCGGGGTCGCTGGGAGCGTGATGAGGCCCGCGAGGGTGGCCGAAGCTGGAACCGTGATGACCGCCAGGGCGGTGGCCGCGGTGGCTGGGGGCGCGATGACCGCGACGGTGGTTTCCGCGGCGCAGATCGTGGCTTCGGTCGCGGTGAAGGTGGTTTTGGGCGCCGGGAGGGCCGTGGCTTCGAACGCGGAGAGCGCGAGGGCAAGGGCTTCGACCGCCGTGACGGCTTTGGCGCCGGACGGGGTGAGGGCGATCGCAAACCGTTTGCTCGCCGTGAGGATGGAGATTTTCGCCGTCGTCCGGACGGTGAAGGTCGCAGCTTCGGCCGTCGTGACGGGGATAGCGGTGATCGCCGTTTCAGCCGTGATGATCGGGGTCTGCGCTTTGGTGGACAGGACCGTCATGGCCGCTTTGGCGATGGCGAGCGTCGTGGCCGCTTCGGGGGGGATGACGGCCGTCGCAGCTGGAACCGGGACGAACGCGGTGAACGCAGCTTCGGTGACCGCGAGGATCGCCCGCAGCGCGCGCGTTTCGGTGACGACAGCCGTCCGTTCAGCCGTGAACGCCGCGAGGGCGGCCGTCCGTGGGAAAACCGCAGCGACCGGGGCCGTGAGGACCGGGGTGGTTGGCGCGGTGGTCGCGATGATGACCGTCGTGGCTTCCGCGCTGACCGTGAGGGCTGGAAACCGCGCCGCGAAGGCGAGGGCGGCCGTGAGGGTGGCGACCGTCCGGCCTGGCAGTCGCGCAAGCCGTGGGAAGAGCGTCAGGGCGATGACCGTGGCGGCCGCCGCTTCGGGGGCGAGCGCGACGACCGGGGTGGACGCCGCTTTGGCGGTGATGACCGCGGTGGCAAGCGTTTCGGTGGTCGTGACCAGGGGGGGTTCCGCGGTCGTGACGAAGGCCGTGGCGGGCGCTTCGGCAACCGCGAAGGCGGTTTCGGCGGTGGCCGCAAGCGTGCTCCAGCCTCACTGGACCCGGACCGTGCCTTTCGCCAGGCCCGCGACGGGTCGGGAGAGGATTGAGTGACGCAACCCTCCGACCGCGATCTGGCCGCTGGCTTCATCGTCATTCATGGCAACCAGTCCGAAACGCTGCGCGACCTGCTGTGCGACTGGATGCGGGCGCATCCGCTGGCGCCCCTGGAAAACGAAGTCATTCTGGTCCAGAGCAACGGCATCGCCCAGTGGCTGACGCTGTCGCTGGCGTCCGACCCGGCGCCCGGGACGGACGACGGGACGCCAGACGGGATGGATGATGCCGGGTCGGGGCCGGCGGGTACGGCCCCGGCAGGGACTCCTCCCGGGGCGTCCGGTCTGGGCCACGGGCTGGGTATCGCGGCTGCGCTGGACATCCAGCTTCCCTCGCGCTTCATCTGGCAGGCGTACCGGGCCGTGCTGGGCGATGATGCCGTGCCCGAGCGGGCGCCGTTTGGCAAGGACCTGCTGACCTGGCGGCTGATGCGGATGCTGCCCGGCCTGCTGCATCAGGAGGTCTTTGCACCACTGCGCCGTTTTTTGGAGGACGATGCGCTGTTGCGCCGCCGCCACCAGCTGGCGGCGCAGCTGGCCGACCTGTTCGACCAGTATCAGGTGTATCGCGCCGACTGGCTGGCCGACTGGGCGGATGGGCACGATGTGCTGCGCACGCCAGGGGCCGTGGTGCCAGCGGAGGCTCTGGATGCAGGGTCTGTGGCTGCGGGGGAAGGCGGGCGTTCGGGCCTGGCCGATGCGGGTGCCGGTCTGGATGCCGATGGGCACGCGTCGTTCATGTCCTCCAGCCAGAATCTGCATGCGCAGACGATGCGACAGGGCATGCCATCGGGCGTGCGGCCCGTGCCGGAGGAATCGCTGTGGCAGCCGGCGTTGTGGCGGGCGCTGCTGGCCGATGGTGATGTGGCCGACATCGACCGCAACCGGGCTGCCGTGCACGAACGTTTCATGGCGGCCTGTGCCGACCCGGCGCGGG
>ERZ773043.1011-NODE-1011-length-16301-cov-12.548196_pt1 | contig 16301 bp, 15 predicted proteins | sample MGYA00580636_ERZ773043 | MGnify/ENA primary metagenome ERZ773043 (study PRJEB29015, sample SAMEA2737992) | human oral metagenome | biome: human oral; feature: human-associated habitat; material: dental | place: China | collected 2065 ... | reverse complement strand
CGCCTTAAGCGGCCAGGAGGAGGACCACCTCGAGGATGCCGCCGCTGAACTCGCCCAGGCGGACGCCGCCGCGAGGCAGGCCGCCTCCCTCCAGGCGCGCACCGCCGAGTCCCACGAGCACCTGAGCCGGGCCGTCGACGGCGTCGAGCAGGCGGCCACCGCCTATGAGGAGGCGGCCGGCTCCAGCGCCGACCTCATCCGGGTGGCGAACCTGGCCCGCGGGGAGAACGAGGCCGGCACACCCCTGGCCACCTGGGTGCTGCAGGCCCGCTTCGAGGAGGTCCTCGTCTTCGCCAACGAGCGCCTGTCCCAGATGTCCTCCGGGCGCTACGAGCTCATCCGGGTCGCCGAGGAGACCGGCCAGCGCCGGCGCCGCAAAGGACTGGGCCTGGCCGTCGTCGACCACCTCGGTGACGAGCGCACCCGCGACCCCCGGACCCTCTCGGGCGGGGAGACCTTCTACGTCTCCTTGTCACTGGCCCTCGCCCTGGCCGACGTCGTCTCGGCCGAGTCCGGGGGCGTGAGCCTGGAGACCCTCTTCATCGACGAGGGCTTCGGCACCCTGGACGCCGACACCCTCCAGACGGTCATGGCCGAGATCGACCATTTGCGTGCCGGCGGACGTACAGTCGGCATCGTCTCCCACGTGGCCGAGCTGCGTGATCAGATCGCCGAGCGCATCGCGGTACGGCGCATCGCCTCGGGCGGATCCACCCTGAAGGTAACCGCATGAGAGGCCCAGGCCCCAGCAGGCCGAACTGCATCCGGTGCAGGACCGCATCTGGGTCGAAGGAGACGGCTACTGCTCCGATCCACCCTGGTCCTGCGCACCGTCCTGCTGGCCGCCACCGTCATCCTGACCGGCACCGTCCTGAGAGTCCCCCTGCTGATCACCGGACTGGTCGGCGCCGCCCTGCGGGTCAATTCCCTGCTCGGCGGCCTTGTCCTTGACCGTGTTGAGGACACTGATGATGTCCTCACGGCCGGGGAAGGAGACGCCGGACTGCAGGGAGCTGAGGACCTGGTCGATGTTGCCGACCTTGATCTGACCGGCGAAGTTCTGCGCCTCGGCGACGGTCTGCTCCTTGAGCACGCCCGCCCCGTAGTAGACGCCTGCGGCCGTTGCGGCCAGGGGCAGGAATAACGAGGCCAGGACCAGTAACGCTGCCGGAGCCTTCGGCTTGGCGCGTGCCAGCGCTGCGCACGCCACGAAGAAGGCGATGAAGGCCAGCACCGCGCCGCCGCCGGCGCCGCGCTTGACCAGCGGCAGGCGCACGGCACCAGAATCCGCCAGACCATCCGGAGGCATACTCGCAGCATCGCCCGAAGGCGCGCCGCTCATTCCAGCTGCCGCCAACCCCTCGGCCAGCGCATGTTGCGAGCGCCCCAGCACGATGGCCCCTTCGCGGTAGGTCCAGACCTTCATCCGCGGATGCAGCACCGGTTCTGCCAGCTGACGCTCGTTCCAGCGCTGTTCGCGGGCCGCATCCAGGTCCGACACATCCTTCGCTTCCCCTGTCAGGGAGAGACCCTCACCATGTCCTTCATGCGCCGGGGATGGTATGTTCATGCGTTTTCTGCATATTCATCTGTCGTTCAGGCAGAGATGATGCGCCAGAATGGCCGCCATTGTCTCGAGAAGGCCTGCCACGTGCCAGACAGGATCCCGCCGCGGCCGGTACATACGTCACATCGCAAGGAGTTCTCACCCCATGAAAGCCAACAACATTCTTGCCACCATCGGCAACACCCCGCATGTGCGCATCAACCGGCTGTTCGGTCCCGGCCATGAGGTCTGGATCAAGGCCGAACAGGCCAACCCGGGGGGCTCGGTGAAGGACCGTATCGCCCTGGCGATGATCGAAGATGCCGAAAAAAGCGGCAAGCTCAAGCCGGGCGGCACCATTGTCGAGCCCACCTCCGGCAACACCGGCGTCGGTCTGGCCATGGTGGCGGCCGTCAAGGGCTACAAACTCATCCTGGTCATGCCCGAATCCATGTCGCTGGAACGCCGGCGGCTGATGCTGGCTTATGGCGCACGCTTCGAGCTGACCCCGCGCGAGCGCGGCATGCCCGGCGCCATCGAACGGGCCCGCGAACTGCTCACCGAGACCCCTGACGCCTGGATGCCGCAGCAGTTCGAGAACCCGGCCAACCCCGCCATCCACGCGGAGACCACGGCCAAGGAGATCCTGGCCGACTTCCCCGAAGGGCTGGACGTGCTGATCAGCGGCGTGGGCACCGGTGGCCACCTGAGCGGCGTGGCCCGTGTCCTGAAGAAGGCCTGGCCCAATCTGAAGGTATTTGCCGTGGAACCGGCGGCTTCTTCCGTCATCTCAGGTGGCAAGCCCGGTCCTCACCCCATCCAGGGTCTGGGCGCCGGCTTCATTCCCAAGAACCTCGACACCAGCCTGCTGGACGGCGTGATCACCGTCGACGGCGAGGATGCCAAGCGCTACGCGCGTGACGCCGCCTCCCAGGAAGGCCTGCTGGTCGGCATCTCGTCGGGTGCCACGCTGGCCGCCATTGCCAGCAAGCTGCCCGAGCTGCCCAAGGGCGCCCGTGTGCTGGGCTTTGCCTACGACACGGGTGAGCGTTACCTGTCCATCGACGGCTTCCTGCCGACCTGATCTCACAGATTCGGCCATCAAAGGGGGCTTCAGCCCCCCTTTTTTCGGCCCCGTTTCAGAGGCTGCCTTTCAAAGGCCGCCATCTCATCTGAAACCGCCCTCCGAGGCCCCTTCAGGCCCCTCGAATGGCCCGTACCAGCATGTAGCCTGCCAGCCCGAACAGCAGGCAGGCAAAGGCCCGCTTCAGAAGCGGCACCGGCACCCGATGCGCCACGTGGGCCCCCACCGGCGCAAACAGCATGCTCATCGGCACGATGGTGAACAGCGCCCGCAGGTCCAGATAGGCCAGCGCCCCACCCGGCAGCCCCTGCCACCAGCCCAGCACCAGGTAGCCCAGCGTGCCCGAGAAAGCAATCGGAAAGCCGCAGGCCGCACTGGTGGCGATGGCCTTGGGCAACGGCACACCATGGCCGTTCAGGTAAGGCACCGTCACGAAACCGCCTCCGGCGCCGAAGATCGCCGACAGTACTCCGATGCCGGTGCCCACGGTCGCCAGCCCCAGGCGCCCCGGCAGTCTCGCCGGCGCATCCGGCTCCACACGCCGCGCGCCCAGCAGCATCCGACTGGCCATCCAGCCCACGAAGAGCGCAAAGGCTACCGCCAGCACCCGCCCGGGCAGCCAAGCCACGATACGCGAGCCCAGCTGCCCGCCCACCAGGATGCCCGGCGCCAGCAGCCAGACCAGCTGCCACTGCACCGCTCCCTTGCGGTGATGCGCCCGCATGCTGGACAGCGACGTGAACATGATGGTGGCCAGCGCCGTGGCCAGCGCCGTCTGCACCACCACGGCCGGGTCGTACCCCGCATGGTCAAAGAGCATCACCAGGAAGGGCACCAGCACCATGCCGCCACCCACGCCCAGAAGGCCCGCCAGAAAGCCGCCACCGCAACCCATCAGCAGCAGCATCACCACGGTAGTCGCCGTCATCTTTCTTCTTCTGCGTCCTTTTCGTTGCTTTCAGCGTCTTGCCGGCACACCACCTGCGGCATGCCTGCGCACGTTCGCCTTGCACGGCTCCGGCCGCCCAGGCACCCACCGGGCCCGCCAACCTTGCGCATACCTCGGCCCCGACGGTCTATTGTGCGCCATCCGGCCTAGGCCGTCGGTAAAGCTGCCAAAAAACTCCCACGCCAGCATGCACGGCAATCCCTAATCTCCTGCCATCCCATCAACCGGTCTCTCCACACGCTGTCACCCGGCGCCGTCTGAGCCCCTCGCCCGCTACACGCCACTGTCCACATCCCTCATGAAGGCACGGCAACGGCAAGGAGCCATGACACACCAGAGAAACGATGCATCCCCACAGGAGATTTCCCATGTCCCGCCTCGCCGCCCGCTGCGCCTCAATCCCCCTGCATGCCACTGGCCCCTTGTCCCGGCCTACTCGCAGGGGTCGGAGCACTTCCTCGGGTACCCTACCCACTTTGCTGGCTGTTTCGCTGCTGGCCGGTTGCGCCGTGACGCAGCCCGATCGGATTCCGGAACGGATGCTGACCCCCGAGGCCGTGCAGGAGGCCGCCCGCCAGGATGCCAATGGCGAGCCCTATTACCTGAGCTACCAGGTGGGCGAAACCGGCCTGGCCGCCGCCTTCGATGACGGCAGCCATACCTATGTGGAATTCGAGCGCCCCGTGCCTAGTGACCTGAGCTGCTTCGATAACGCGGGCGCCCTGCTGGGCTGCGAAGCCGTGGGCAACGTGCTGGCCGTGGAAGGAACCCATGCTGGCATCCTGCTGCGCCAGGGCGAAAATGCCAGCTTCATTGCGCCCAACCCCAAGGCGCTCACCCCGCCGCCACGCCAGCTGGGCAACACACCCGCCTGGGCCGCCCATGTGCAGGCCCGCAATCGCGTGCTGCTGAAGGCACCGCTGCGGCAGGCGCTGGAACGCAGCGCTGGGGTACAGGCCGACCCGAACCTGAATCAGGCCGCCGGCCTGCGCGCCTCGATGGTGCAGGTGCAGCCGGTTGCCCCTACCCAGCCAGGTGCAGCCGAGAACCTGGCATCGGCCGCGGATCGCCATGGCACACGCCTGCTGCGCCACCGCGAAACAGCGAGCCACCGCGAACCAACGAACGAACCGGGCCTCAAAGCCCGTGGATCTCTCAAGGCCGACCGCCCTAAGGGAACCGCGGCCACCGCCCCAAGCACAGCGCCCCGCCCCGGCAAGCCGGCAGGCACCGCACCTGCCACGGCATCCAGGCCGCACAACGTCATCGTGTCGTCTTCGCGCTGGACTTCACTGCCTTTTGCCGACAACAGCGCCCAACTGGATGCCCGACACCCGGTCATGACACGGCTGGGCAAGGGCCTGGCTCAGGCCGATGAGGTTCGTGTCGAAGTCCTGAGCAGCGTCGACGACGCGCTGCTGGCCCAGGCGCGCCTGGCCGCCACCCGGGAGCTGCTGCAAAGGCAGGGGGTGATCAGCAGCCGAATCCGGACCAGCACACACACCCTGCCGGCAGCCAGCAGCATGCGACAAGGTGCTGCGCCGGGTCAGCCGACACTGCGCATCCAGTTGCTGAAGGATGGATTGCCGCTGGAAGCGGCCTGAGCTTACAGCGAGCGCAGTGCGACGCGCGCAGCCAGCGCCTCTTCGTCCGCGTGCTGAACAGCGGTGCGCTTTCTGGCCGTGGACGACGTGCCGCCCGAAGCGTGCGTGCTCATGTTCGCAGCAGCGTGCATGCCGAACATCGACACCGGCGGCAGATTGCGCGCCACCGTGAACAGGCGCTCGTTCTCCACACCCCGGTCACGCATGCCGTCAAAGAAACGGGCGCTCATGCGATGCGGCAGATAGCGCATCTGCATCACATAGCCCCCGTTGCGACACAGATAGGTGAAGAAGTCGGCAATGTCGTCGGAGTAGAACAGGCCCGCCGTGGGGATGAACGAGGCCAGCAGGACCCGCTTGTCACGCAGCGCCGGGAAGTGGTCATACAGCTTCTCGATGCCGTCGGCAAACACCCGCGCCGTGGGGTGCTGCTGCTGGAAGCGGTGGGCAAACTCTTCCTCGATCTCGAAGAAGAGCGTCTCGGGCAGCAGCTGATGCACGCGCGAGGCGACCACGCCACTGCCGATGCCGGCCAGGACCACCTGGTCATAGCCGCCAGCCAGACGCCGAACCTCGTGCGCGGCACGCTGGCCAAAAATGGGGGAAGACGGGCACACGCTGCCCGTGACAGTAAACCGCGTCAGATAGCTCATGAGGACATCCGATGGAACAGGTCCGTCCCATCTGAATCGATTCAACAATGCCGGCACAGCAACCGCGATACCGGTACGACGGGCGGACCAACGCACGGACCGGAGCATGGCCCCCGGAAGACGCCATGCCCAGCCCCGGCCGATGAAACCCCTTGCGGCGCCGACCCGTGTATCCGCCGAATGTGGCTTTTGTCACACAGCCACTGGTCGGGTCAAAGTTGCGATGGTAACGGATCATGCCCCTGTCACCCAAGAAAACCCCGCCCACACATTCAGTGGGAACCTGAAGAGCCCACTCTGCGGCCAACAATCGCGCCAGCCGGGGGTTTATTATTGGAAAGTAGAGCCCCATATACTTCGGAGCCCCTGCGCCAGGAAAGGCTCGGCCCCGCTGGCTGTCCGGCTTACGGGCAGGATGCAGGATCTGTCCAGGCCTTCCTCAGGAAGTTTCCTTCGACCCGGTGGAGTTCATGGAAAACCAACAGCCCAATCAAGAAGCGCCCGATCACGTCCTGGTGGTGGACGACGACGCAGAGATCCGCACGCTGCTGGCCGAATACCTCAGTCAGAACGGCATCCGTGTCACCGTGGCCCGCGACGCCACCGAAATGCGCCAGGTCTTCGACGAAGCCCGGCCCGACATCATCATCCTGGACCTGATGATGCCCGGCGAGGACGGCCTGACCGTCTGCCGTGAGCTGCGCTCGCGCTCCAACGTCCCGGTCATCATGCTCACCGCCCGGGCCGACGAAGTCGACCGCATCATCGGCATCGAAATGGGCGCCGACGACTACCTCGGCAAGCCCTTCAGCCCGCGCGAGCTGCTGGCCCGCATCAAGGGCGTGCTGCGGCGCACCCGCACCCTGCCCCCCAGCCTCGGCGACGCCCAGCAGGTGCGCTTTGCCGGCTGGACGCTCGATTCCGGCGCCCGCCACCTCATCTCGCCCGACAACGTCATCGTGCCGCTCTCGGGCGCCGAATACCGGCTGCTGTCAGTGCTCATCCAGCACCCCAACCGCGTGCTGGACCGCAACCAGCTCATGGATCTCACCCTGGGCCGCGAAGCCACCCCCTTCGACCGCAGCATCGACGTGCAGATCAGCCGGCTGCGCAACCGCCTCAACGATGACGCCCGCGAGCCGCGCATCATCAAGACCATCCGCAACGAAGGCTACATCCTGGCCGCCCATGTCGAGCGCGTGGGCTGACGCTGGTCTCCCGGGCGAGCGGGCCACTCACAGCTCTCCGCCCGAGCCCTGCCCGATGCCCGGAGACCGCTCATGAGGCTGCTCCCCGGCTCCCTCTACGGCCGCATGGTTCTAGTGCTGGCCACCTCGCTGCTGCTGTCGCAGGGCGCCAGCCTGCTCGTCAACTTCTTCGACCGGGGTAGCTCCATCTATCGGCTCAACGCCGAACAGATGGTCAACCGCATCGCCCGCACCGCCAGCCTCATCAACCGGCTACCGCAGAACGCCCGTCAGGCCGTGGTGGCCGAACTGGGCGCCAAGAGCGACTTCCGCGTCCAGCTCGTCAACCAGCCCATCGAGATCGAGAGCGGCTTTGCCGAGCTAAACCAGTACGAGAAGAACTTCGCCGCCGCCATCCGCGATGCCATGCATCCACCGCTGCTCACCACGGTGGAGATCACCCGCGCCGCCCGGGCCGAAAGCCCCGACGAGGTAGAGCCGCCCAATGCCACCACCTTCGAAACCTGGCTGGCCCGGCGCTTCTACTTCATGCTGCCTGCCACCTTCTCGGTCGTCGCCCAGGTCGAGCTGGAAGACGGCACCTCGGCCGCCTTCTTCGTGCGCATGCCGCAAGAGCCCCTCAGCCAGCTGGAAGCCCTCGTGCCCCGCCTGCTGATGTGGGCCGCCATCATCCTGCTGATGTCGCTGCTCATCGGCCGCGTCATCACCCGGTCGCTGCGCCAGCTCGACCGCGCCGTGCAGAACATCGGCAAGAACCCTGTCGGCGCCAGCGACAAGCCTGTCGTCATCCCCGACGAAGGCCCCATCGAACTGCGCCGCCTCATCGCCCGCTTCAACGAGACCCAGGAACGCATCCGCCGCTACATCATCGAGCGCTCCAGCCTGCTGGCCGCCATCTCGCACGACCTGCGCACCCCCATCACCCGCATGCGGCTGCGCGCCGAACTGCTGCCCGAGGCCCTGCGCGCCAAGTTCATCCACGATCTGAAAGAAATGGAGGAGCTGGTGGGCTCATCGCTGGACCTCTTTGCCGAACTGGGCAAGTCGCGCGAGCGCTACCCTGTCGACATCAATGCTCTGCTGGAAAGTATCGCCACTGACTGGACCGATACCGGCCACCAGGTACTGCTCACCGGCCGCGCCAACAGCGCCTACCCCACCGAACCCTCCATGCTGAAGCGTGCCATCAACAACCTCGTCTCCAACGGCATCCGCTACGGCAAGCAGGTCGAGATCAGCATCGTCGACAGCCCGCGCCAGCTGCGCATCTTCATCCGCGACCATGGCCCCGGCATCCCCGAGACCGACCGCGAGCGCGTCTTCGAGCCCTTCGTGCGGCTGGAGCCCTCACGCAACCGCAACAGCGGCGGCTCCGGCATCGGCATGGCCATCTCGCGCAACATCGCCCGCTGGCACCAGGGCGACATCTATCTCGACAACGCCATAGACGGCGGCCTCATTGCCGAACTGCGCCTGCCGCGCCGCCCGGGTGCCAGCAACTGACCCCACGCGGGCCCGACGCCCCCTCAGCTCCTCAGCTCCTCAGCCCCTCAGCCCCTCAGCTCCTCGGCTCCCTCAGCCCCTCGGCTCCCATCCCGGGTCCCGCTCCCCGGCCCGTCAACCCGAATCGCCCTGCCGCGTTCTTCCCCATCGAGGCCTTCGCATTCCGGATGGCCTCATCGCCCGGCGCAGGCCTCCCCTGCCCGGCCCCTGCATACCCTTCCCATACCGAAGGAAAGCCATCATGGCCCTGTACAACGCCTTCCCCCTGAACATGGCGAACGCCGCATCCCGTCCTGCCAACTCGCCCCGCCACGGCTCCGGCCTGCGACGCGCCACCTACCTGCTGGCCGGTCTTCTGACAGCCGGCAGCACTGGCGCTTGGGCGGCCGGCCCCAGCGTCGACCTGGAAGCCAGCGTCAGCCAGCAGTTCCCCAACGACCAGATGCGCGTGCAGCTCGTGAAGGAAAGCCGGGGCAAGTCCATTGAGGAACTCAACACCCAGGTCATCGAGGCCATCAACCAGGCCCTGGAAAAGGCGCGAACGGCACCGACTGTCAAGGCCTACGCCAACGGCATCAACACCCATCAGGAATGGGACAGAAACGGCCGGCGTGATGGCTGGCAGGTCCGTGGCAGCCTGGTACTGGAAGGTACCGACACCGCCGCCGTCGCCCGGCTGGCCGGCCAGCTCGCCGGCAACCTGCAGGTCGATGGCGTCAATTACCAGCTCAGCACTGCACGCCGCCAGACCGAAGAGAACCGGCTCATCAAGGAAGCCGTGGAAGCCTTCCGTACCCGTGCCGCTGCCACCGCCAGCGCCTTCGGCTACAAGGGCTATGAAATCAGACAAATCCGGCTGGACACCAGCCACCGCTCCGACAGTGACTCGGGTGGTATCTACCCGCTGGCCGCCGCCGCACGCAGCGAGGCCGCCGAAAGCAGCATGCCCAGCGTACCCGGCCAGGGCGGCGACACCACCATCACCCTCACTGCCCGCGGCACCATCGAACTGCGCTGAGCCGCTTCCTCTTCCTGAACAGACATCACGCGGGCTGCAGGCCGGCCACGCCGGCCTCCGCGCTCTTCCACAACCCAAGGCCTACGACTTGGACTACCGGGATTACACCCGGCACACCCTGGGCTGCCCCGGCTCCGGGCTGCCTCGGATTCAGCCGTCTTAGGTGGCCCGCCCCAGGCAGTTCACCAGATGGGCGCTCGTCTCGCGCAGCCGGTCGGACAGCAGGCTCACCAGCTTCAGCAGCACCTTGTTGCCCAGCACCGGCTCGCGCGTCAGCAGCGCCAGCAGCGCCGCGCGGGTCAGCACCGCCACCCGGCATTCGGACTGCGCCACACAGGACGCAAAGCGCCGCTGCCCATCCACCATCGACATCTCGCCCAGCGTCTGGCCAGGCCGGGCCACGGCAATGCGCACGGGGAAGTTGTGTTCATCACGACGCACCACATCCACCTGGCCGTCCATCACCAGCATCATGTAGTCACCCGTATCACCCTCGGTGATCAGCGTCTGCCCAGCCTGCGCTGCATACACGTGCATCACCGCACCCAGCAGGCGCGATTCGGTGTGGCCCAGCCCGGCAAACAGCGGCGTGCGCATCAGAAGCCCATGCAGCTCCTCGGCAAAGCGCGCGCCCGAACCCAGCGACTGCAGGCGACGTTCCGCCAGTCCCTCGGCCACCGGGCAGCGTGCCGGCACATGGTCACCGGCCCCCTGTTCCGGCCGAACACCCTCGCCCGCCGGTTCCAACGTCACGACATCCTGAATCTGGTCCATTCGCCCTGCCTTTTCGCAGCACAAAAGGGCCATATTGCCGTGACATCACGCAGCGCCCACAACCCGAAGCGCCACGACCCGATGGCCGCCCCGGGGCCCGCGACCGAAGGCCGACCGTGTCGCGCCCGGGACGCACCCGAGTTGTCCCGTGTCGTACCGGAGCCCCGCCCCAGTCACACATCAGGCGCCCCGGAACGAGACCGGGACGCGCCCAAAACGCCTCCGGAACGCCCCCGGGACACCCCACTTGAGGCTCCCCGGGAGCGCACAGGATGCCTCGGCCTCAGCCCCGCCGCAGCGCCAGCCGCCGCTCGCTCACCCCTTCGGCCAGCGCCTCCAGCACCGTCACGCTGCTGTCCCAGTCCAGGCAGCCATCCGTGATGCTGCGACCATAGGTCGGCGTGCGCCCGGCCACCAGATCCTCGCGGCCACCTGCGATGTTGCTCTCCACCATCACCCCGAAGATGCGCGACTCGCCATCGGCCAGTTGCTCGGCAATGTCCTTCGCCACCGGCACCTGGTTCTCGGGCTTCTTCTGGCTGTTGCCGTGCGAGCAGTCGATCATCAGCCGGCAGGCCAGCGCCGCATGGCCCGCCTCCACACAGGCAGCCTTCACGCTGTCGCGGTCATAGTTGGGCACCTTGCCGCCGCGCAGGATGATGTGGCAGTCCTCGTTGCCCGCCGTGGACACGATGGCCGTGTTGCCGCCCTTCGTCACCGACAGGAAATGGTGCGGCTGCGACGACGCCTTGATCGCGTCCAGCGCAATGCGCACGTTGCCGTCCGTCCCGTTCTTGAAGCCCACCGGGCACGACAGCCCCGAAGCCAGCTCCCGGTGCACCTGCGACTCCGTCGTGCGCGCCCCGATGGCCCCCCAGGAAATCAGGTCCGCAATGTATTGCGGCGTGATCATGTCCAGGAACTCGGTGCCTGCCGGCATGCCCATCGCATTGATGTCCAGCAGCAGCCCCCGTGCCAGCCGCAGCCCCTCGTTGATGTCGAAGCTGCCATCCAGCCGCGGATCGTTGATCAGCCCCTTCCAGCCCACCGTCGTGCGCGGCTTCTCGAAATACACCCGCATCACGATCTCCAGCCGGTCGCCGAAGCGCTTGCGCTGCTCCATCAGCCGCGTTGCATAGTCACGCGCAGCAGCCGGATCGTGGATCGAACAGGGCCCGATCACCACCAGCAGCCGATCATCCATGCCATGCAGGATGCGATGGATCGTCTGGCGCGCCTTCGACACCGTGCCGGCCACCGCCGAACTCACCGGAAACTCCTTGATCAGATGCGCCGGTGTGACCAGCTCGTCCAGGGCCAGAATGCGCAGATCATCGGTTGTCGTGGCGGTACTCATCAGCTTGAACTCCTTGGAAAGGGTGCCCCATGATCATCTTCATCCGGAAAGCCTGAAACGGAAGCAGACCATGAAGGGCCGGTACAGATTGGTTTCGGATCACCCCGCAATCGCGCCACCCCTGCAACCGACGAAAAAAAACCGCCAGTCGCAGAACGCTGGCGGTTTCTTGGGTTGAAGCCCTCTTCGTGTTACCCGAGCATGGCTTGACCTGCCATTCCGCCTGCGGAATTGCACCAGAAAAAGCCAAAATAAAATCGGGCGGCGTGGAACACGAAAACGGATCTCGAAAGCAGAACGCGAAGAAAGCTTCAGGAACGGGAGTAAAGGCCACACCGTGCAGACACGCTGCCGACAGGCACGGAACCCCGTTCACAGTGTGGCTTAATGTAGGACAAAACCCCGGCCGGCGTCAAACACGGGTCAACCCTCACCCGTCAGAGCACCGGCCAGGCGCCCATCAGGCTGTTCCCCCCACGGTCAGCCCCTCGATGCGCAGCGTGGGCTGCCCCACCCCCACCGGCACGCTCTGGCCATCCTTGCCGCAGACACCGATGCCCGGATCCAGACTCATGTCGTTGCCGATCATCGTCACCCGCGTCAGCGCATCCGGCCCGTTGCCGATGATGGTGGCCCCCTTCACCGGATACTGGATCTTGCCGTTCTCCACCCAGTAGGCTTCCGACGCCGAGAACACGAACTTGCCATTGGTGATGTCCACCTGCCCGCCCCCGAAGTTCACGGCATACAGCCCGCGCTCCAGCGACGCCAGAATCTCGTCCGGCTCGTGCTTGCCGCCCAGCATGAAGGTATTGGTCATGCGCGGCATGGGCAGATGCGCAAAGGACTCGCGCCGGCCGTTGCCCGTCACCGGCACCTTCATCAGTCGTGCATTCAGCGAATCCTGCAGATAGCCCTTCAGCACCCCGTCCTCGATCAGCACGTTGCGCTGCGTGGGGTTACCCTCGTCGTCGATGTTGAGCGAACCGCGCCGGTCGGGCAGCGTGCCGTCATCCAGCACCGTCACCCCCTTGGCCGCCACCCGCTCACCGATGCGCCCGGAAAACACCGACGACTTCTTGCGGTTGAAATCCCCCTCCAGCCCGTGGCCCACCGCCTCGTGCAACAGCACCCCGGGCCAGCCCGGCCCCAGCACCACGCTCAGCACGCCACCCGGCGCCGGCCGTGCTTCCAGATTCACCAACGCCTGCCGCACCGCCTCGTCCACATAGGCAAACACCCGTTCGTCCGAGAAATAGTCCAGATCGAAACGGCCACCACCGCCCGCATGGCCCTGCTCGCGCCGGCCATTCTGCTCGACGATCACCTGCACCGACACCCGCACCAGCGGCCGCACATCCGCCGCCAGCACCCCGTCCGAACGCATCACCATCACCACATCGTGCTCGGCAGCCAGACCTGCCATCACCTGCGTCACCCGCGGATCCTTGCGGCGCGCATAGGCCTCGATCCGCTGCAGCAGCCCCACCTTGCCGGCCGCCTCCATCGAAGCAATCGGATCATCCATCCCGTACAGCAGGCGCGGTGCCTTCCTGCGCCCACGCCGCCGGGCCTGCGCAGCCTGCGCATCACCCACCCGCGTGCGGCCCGAACGGCCACTGCGTGCAATCGTGCGCGTTGCATCCGCCGCCGACATCAGCGCCTGCGCATTGATCTCGTCCGAATACGCAAAGGCCGAACGATCACCCGAAACCGCACGGACCCCCACCCCCTGCTCGATCGCAAAGCTGCCCGACTTGACGATGCCCTCGTCCAGGCTCCAGCCCTCGCTGCGGGTGTACTGGAAATACAGGTCCGCGTAATCCACCTTGTGCTCGAAGATCCGCCCGATGGCCCCGTTCAGGTCCTTCACATCCAGACCATGCGGCTCCAGCAGGACACCCCGCGCCACCGCCAGCGGATCACCCGCCGCGTCATTCCGATTCATTGCCGTATTCGTTTCCATCAAGGTCATTCAAACATGTCTCTCGGCTTCTGCCCCTGGCCAACCACGGCCAGGACCCTGCAGGTCCGATCATCATCATTGACTTCATAAAGCACATATCGCCCCAGCTTGATGATCCGGCGAACTCCATGCCCGTACTCAGGAACCTCTTGATACAGGCGAGGATATTTTTCCAGAAGGAGCGTTGATTGAAATATCCTGTCGCATATGCCCTGAGCCTCCTGCAAGGAAACCTCCTCAAGCAGGTAAACAAGAAAACGCTCCAGATCATCAAGAGCTGCCCTGCTCCACTTGACCTCATAGGTTGCCATTGTGCAGCCGTTCCATGCGGAGCCTGAATTCCATCATTGCCTCCTCAACCGGAACATCCGGACGAGTATCGTCCCTTGCCGCAGCAACCTTCGCACGTACCCAGTCGATGTGCTGTGCCTCTGCCAACTGCTCATCAGCCAATTTCTGCAGGAGCTGCATATGCTCCGGGCAGCCATCCTCCGGGCTGATCCGGGGAAGCTTTTCGGCCAGCTCCCTAAGAAAATTGGCATTCTGATAGTGTAGATCCGGTGTCGTGTTCATGATTCCGCCCTCTCAAAGCACCCGATGCCGCAGCGCCGGCAGGCTCTCGCGCACCGAGGCCAGCCGCTCCGTATCCATCTCTGCCATCACCACACCTTCCCCTTCGGGCAGCACCGCACACACCTCGCCCCACGGGTCCACCAGCATGGAATGTCCCCACGTGCGCCGGCCCGACGGATGCGTGCCGCCCTGGCCCGAAGCCAGCACATAGCACTGCCCCTCCACCGCGCGGGCGCGCAGCAGCAGTTCCCAGTGCGCCTGCCCCGTCGTGTAGGTGAAGGCCGCCGGCATCACCATCAGGTCCAGCGGCGCCATCTGCCGGTACAGCTCCGGAAAGCGCAGGTCATAGCAGACCGACAGTCCCACCCGCAGCAAGGCCCCATCCACCGGCACGTCCGCCACCACCGGCGTGCGCCCCGGATGAATGGCCACGGACTCGTCATACGACTCGTCGCCCCGCTGGAAGCCGAACAGGTGGATCTTGTCATAGCGCGCCAGCCGCCGCCCGTCCGGGCCATACACCAGCAGGCTGTTGCACACCTTGTTGATCTTCGGCGAGCGCATCGGCACCGTCCCGCCCAGCACCGTCATCCCGTACCGTCGGGCCGCATCCGACAGGAAGCACTGCAGGGGCACCTCCGCCTCGGCCTGCATCGGCCACTCGCCCGCATCCGGCTCCATGATGCCCAGCTTGTCGCGGTCATTGCCGCTCATCAGGCAGAAATACTCCGGCAGCAGCGCCAGCTTCGCGCCCTGCTTCGCCGCCTGCGCCAGCAGACCATCGGCCACCTCCAGGTTCCGGTCCACATCCGGCCCGGACACCATCTGCACCGCCGCCACCTTGATCTTCATAACCATTCCTCGTTGGGTCGGCCTGCATCCTAACGCAAGCGCACTAAAGCGGCAGCCCCAGATGCACCTTGATCACATCTTCCACCGCTCTCATGTCCTCGTTCGACAGCCGGCACAGCATGCTTTTCAGCCGGCGCTTGTCAGCCGTCATGATCTGATCTGCCATGACCTTGCTGCTCTGGCCGCCCGTGGACACGACCGCCTCGCAGGGGTACACCCTGCCCGTGTTGCTCGTCATGGGCACCACGACCACGCGCTCGGTATAACGATTGGCCGTGTCATTGCTGACGATGACCGCTGGCCGCGTCTTGCGTATCTCGCTACCCACCGAAGGGTCGAACTCCACCCACCAGACCTCACCGCGCAGCATCTGCCACATCTCCAGCCAGCGCGTTGCACCATTCAAGCGCCTCTGCCTCCCGCTCCCGATCGGCCGCCATGGCCTTGTAGCCTTCATCCAGCGATGCGCCCCCCAGTACGTGAGGGCGCAGCAGATCCTCGATGAACTGGCTCATCCGGCGTTTACCCACCGTCCGGTACAGCCCCTCGTACACCGCCTCATCGAGCGTAATCGTCATTCGCTTATGCATGGACCACCTCTATACGTATATGCATATGCACACTATATCGAATTTCCATCCTGGCGGCCAGAACCGCACGACACGCTCAGGTAAGCATTCCTGCCCGCCCCGCACTCGGCGCCCCCCGGCGACCGCCCGACGCCTGCCCTCTACAAAGTGTGGCGAAAACTGCCACGATGACTCCCGGTACCTGGCACGGACATTCGGCATACCGGAACCCGACGCCGAAAGCCATGACAGGCACCGGACAGATCGCCAACACCGGCAGACGACCATGCCAGAGACAGAACGCCACGACATGGACACGACGCCGTCATCCCTTTCGTGAGACAGACCGACATGGCAACCCAGAACAACATGACCAAACAACCGTCGCAGCCCCAGGCTGCGGCATCCCGCGCCGCCAGTGCCCAGCCGCATGACATGGATGCGCTGGACAAGCTGGCCGCCCGCAAGGCTGCTCAGCCCCAGACCGACAAGGCCGCTGAAGTGGCCAACGCAGACGCCCAGGCCGTTGCCGAAAACGCTGCGCCCGCCCAGATGGCCAGCGCCGAAGGCGCCGTGGCTGCCGAAGCCGGCGCCGGCACGGCCGCTGCCGGACTCAGCCCGCTGGCCATTGGCGGCGGCGTGCTG
>ERZ773043.1000-NODE-1000-length-16393-cov-14.866936_pt1 | contig 16393 bp, 14 predicted proteins | sample MGYA00580636_ERZ773043 | MGnify/ENA primary metagenome ERZ773043 (study PRJEB29015, sample SAMEA2737992) | human oral metagenome | biome: human oral; feature: human-associated habitat; material: dental | place: China | collected 2065 ... | reverse complement strand
TGAGACGCGAAACGGGCACGTGGCGATGGTCGATCATCGCGTTCGTCTACATGGGTGGACTCGCGTGGGTGATGGCGTTCGCGGCGAAACTCATCGTGGGGGCGATCGCGACATGACCAGGAAGTTACCGATTCATCCCGAGGCCGTTCCCGGCGACCCGCAGGCCGTCCGGTGGGTGGTTCCCACCGGCGGCGTGCCCGTCGGGGAGGTGCGCGGCGCGCCCGGCAGCTTCGGGTCGATGCTGGAGTACGGGGTGATCTCCCGGGCCATGGTGGAGGCCGACGGCGTATGGACGTGGCTGGCCTCCGACCAGGCGTGGAGCAGGGTCGGATCCAAGGTCCGCGACGCCATCGTCGCCTCCCTCGCGGAGGAGGAGGGCTGGGACGTCGAGCCTGGCTCTGCCGACCTGCTGGGCTACATCTCCCGTGACGTCGTGGAGCACCAGCTGGCGGCCTACATCGCCAGCCACGGCGGGCAGATCCAGGTGGCCGACAACGACGCCGAGACGGTGGAGGTCGACTTCGGCGGGGCGTGCCAGGACTGCCCCGCCGCCGGCCAGACCCTCCACCAGCGCATCGAGGCCACCATCCGGGCCCGCTACCCGCAGCTGAAAACCGTCAAACGGGTGGGCGACACAGGTAAGAAGAAGCGGGGCATCACCTGGCTGAATCTCCCGGGCCACAACTGCTGAAGTCGCGTGCCCCTGCCAATCGGCAGGGGCGCGCTGGGAACCATGACTTCAGCGCGGAGTCGTGGCGGGGAGGTAGCGGTTCACTGTTGTCAGTGACATGTCTGCCTGTCGGACAACCTTGCACTGGACCTATACCGTAACTAGATAAGGACGGGCCGGTTTGGATACTTCAGTGGCCCGATCAGGCGTAGAGTGAATCATATGGAGTGGCAAGGAGGCGGGGCGGCTCTGGCAAAGCGAGTTGGTTGACCGTACTGGTACTCCCCGTAAGAACTGCCTCCGCTACGAGCGGAGCGGTGATGACGAAGATGGTGATGATTGGGGACTGTGGTGAACCTGCGGATGGATTCGGGTGCAGAGGTTGCGCGGATTCTTGTGACGGTCAAGACCTATCCGAACCCCTCTGACGCGTACGGAGAGACTGTTTGCGTGGCAGGTGTTCGTCTTGACGGCGGACCCCGGTGGATTCGGCTGTACCCGACGCTCTACCGGCACGTCGGCTACGGGCAGCGGTTCAAGAAGTATGAAATCATTGAAGTCCCCGTGGTGCCGCACGGCTCAAAGGATCCTCGTCCCGAATCGCACCGGCCCCTTCAAGAGGGGCTCACCGTGATAAGGAAAGTGGACACCAAGACGGACTGGCGGGAGCGTAAGGACCTACTGGGGAATCTTGTGGGGGCCGTGACAACGTGCGAGTTGATTCGTGTGAACCGGGAGACGAAGTACAACAAACCGGCTCCTTCTCTGGGTTTGGTGAAGATGCTAGACCCTGAGGTGTCGGTACTTCCGGGGGATCCTTGGAGCGAGTCACAGCTTGCAAAGGCGGTGAGAGCGGCGAGCCCCACGCTGTTCAATCCTGAAGGATTCAAACAGCTCGAGCCCGCGCCTTATCGGGTAAGGTTTCGGTACCGTTGCGCCTTCGAGAAATGCGCCGGTCATGAGCCCGCGTTATTGGATTGGGAGGCCGGAGAAGCAGGTCGGAAGTGGCGAAGAGAATATGGTCCTGGCGAAGCGCTCGATAAATTACGGGAGAAGTACGAGAAGTTGCTTGCGCCAGACAAGGATTCCCACTTGTATATAGGCAACCTGCATCAACATCGAACTTCGTTTTCAGCCTTGGGTGTCTGGCATCCGCCCAAGGTTCCGTGCGAGTCAGACCTTTACGAGTCAGACCTTTTCAGTTTCTAGACGTGCGCCACGGAAAGGCCAGGGTCTTGTTGAGCGATGGCGTCGACGACGAGCGTGCGGTGACACTCACTGTGGTCGCGTTCAAAGCAGAGCAGGGCAACCACTGAGTCTTCGAGCAACTCGGAAACGTGCCGGAGTGCGGCCGCCCCTTTTTCTTCGCCGAGGAGAGCTCGGAAGCGAGCGTGAGATTCCGGGGTGCCACGCCGGAAGTCGTCGCGATTGTCCTTCGGGTTGCCAAGTTCTCGATGATGGATATAAGTGATCCCAGCTTCGTTGAGCGCGGTTGACAATGCAGTCTTTGAGAGGCCGGGTTTGCGGGATATCGGATTCAGTCTCACGTCCACGAGAACCTGTACGTCCTGTTTCAGGAGTGAGTTCACAAGGTCATCCACGCTTCGTCCTTCGTATCCGATGCTGACGAGGTGTGGGTGCATGGTGGCCATGGCCCCATCATTGCAGCCTTGGGGAGTGCCCGCCACTTCTGTCGCCGATCGCCCAGATGGTGACCGTATTGACCCGTGTAGTGCGGCTCGCCGAGTGGCTAAGGAGTGTGCTACGGCTCGCCGGTGTGCCGTGGCGTACGGCCCGGACTGGGGCTCCTATCGACCGATAGGACGACAACGGTGGCTGTCTTCGCATGCCTTTCTGAAGGATGCCATGACTGCGCCTGTAGCGTACCAACCCCCTGCCCGCGAAGCGGCCGTTGTAGAAGGGCCCCTTGTTTGTCGGGGCTGCCTGCTTCGTCGTCGGATTCGCCGCAGGCGCGGCCAGTCGAGGCGGCAACGGCAGTAGCACCGAGTCAGGGCGATCATGACTGCAACCGTCGCTGCCGCACCCGCCGATCCGCTGACGCCCTCCGGCGGTGCCAGCAAGGCAGGGGCCCGTCAAAGGCGAATCCAATGGCCAACCGGAATCAGGTGCTTTTCAGCTCGACTAGCCCCAGATCCTCGTGGATGGCTCCACTCTCACCATCAGCGAACCCCACCCATTACCCTCGACAGAACTGCGAATGTAGATGGTGACGCCGACATCTATTACTTCTTTGCTGTAACCTACAGTAATAAGGCCGCGGAAGGGTCCAATCCGTTCAATCTGTCCATACAGGTGACTTCTGGGACATCAAAGGCAGCGGCCATATTCGACAGTGAGAGTGGTCGTGACTTGGCCACCACCATGTCTTGCCCTGAATGACTCTGGAATGGTCGGTGTACTGCGGGGTGAAGAAGGCCGACGGTTTGATATTGCGCTGGTCGATCATGCTTGCCGATGACAAAGGCTACATAGACGTTGCGCTCTTCGGAGTGGAGATTCTGCTCATGCCGCCCACTAAGGCGGTTTCGATCAGAAACTGCTCCGGCGAAGGATGAGCGAGTCGACCATCATTAACCGATTGACTGTGGTAGCGATAGCAAAATGAAGGAGGAGGAATCATGGTGAGGTCGCTGCGGGCTATTTCATGGGATCGTAGCAGCGATGCTTGTTGGCTCGGCGGATAGTTGAACCGAGCAGAGACTATTAAAGACTGACTTGGGGAGAGCCGGTAGTGGCATTGCGAGTGCTACAACCCCTTACTCGCGTCGGGGTGGGTTGCGGGTGAAGCGGATCGACCGGGTGTGGAGGTTTTCCCCGGTGGGGCCCTTGTAGGGGATCGGTGTGCGGGGGTTTCGACCCCGGATGCCGCTGATGGCGGCGGCCTTGGCCGAGGCTTCCGGGTCGCCTCCGATGCGTTGGCCGTACTGGTTGGTGAACGTCAGGCCGCCGGGGATGTCGGGGTTGCCGGTGATCGTGTAGCGACCCTGGTGATGCTGCCGGTGGTGGGTGGGGCAGAGCGAGACCACCGTTTCGCGGTTCGTGGCGCCGCCGTTGCTCCAGTGCTGAATGTGGTGGTTCTCGAGGAACCCGGTGACGGGGCAGCCGGGGTAGCGGCAGCCGCGGTCGCGGTCCTCCACCAGGCGGCGGGTCCGAAGCGGCACGATCCGTTGTGAGCGGCCCACGCTGACCGGCAGGGAATCGGTTTCCCAGACCGGGATGAGGACGCCGTCGCAGGTGAACTCGGCCAGGAGATGCTGCGGCAGGGCGCCCTTCTTCGTGAGCCAGCCCGCGCCGGTGGTGTCGAGGTGCAGATGGACGCGGTAGTGCTCCTTGCGGCTGCCCGAGGTGATCGCCCTGAGGGAGCGGTTCGCCATTTCGAACAGCCCGTCGGCGAGAGTGGCTTCGGTGTTTCCGCTGGTGAACAGGGCGTCCTTGGCCTCGCGGATGGCGGTCTCCACCAGGGCGCCGTCGACGGCCGGGGCGCTGAGGCGCAGCTCGAAACGTCCGGTGCGTGAGTTGGTGATCATGGACAGCTGCGACGCGTCGGCCCGGGCGGTTTCGTGCGGCTCCGGGGAGGGCGTCTCGACATCCGGGTGGTGGTAGCGCGACAGGGTGCGTCGCAGCTGCGTGACCGTCGCCTTCTCCGCGAACTCGGTGATGCTGGCCGAGTACTCCTCGGGCGCGTGCTGGGCGACCACCGCGGCCTGGTCCAACCCGAGCCGCCCGGCGCCAAGCGCCTCGACCACTTCGGGAAGCTCGGTGGATCGTTGCGCGACCCGCGCCACCGCCGCCGCGTTCGCGGGGGAGAGGCCGACGAAAACCTGCAGCCAGTGCTCGATGGAACGGATCCCGTCCCCGGCCCAGGTGTTGGACGAGAGCAGCTCCTCGGTCAGGGTTACCAGGTCGGCGTGGATCACGGCCAGCCTGCCCGCCAGCTCGTGGGCTGCGGCCACGCGCCGATGCCAGGCCGCGGCGTTTTCCTCCGCGGGGCCCTCGACGAGGGGAGTGTGGTCCGTTCCAGCCATAAGGTAATGATACATGAGTTCGATTAAGATCGCAAGGGGTTGTTCCGGAAAAAGATGCACTGGTGTGGTTGGGCGTTGTCCGAGGGGCTGGGAGGCATTTTGAAGGACGGACTTGGTACCCTGGGCTCGAAACAGGAACAGGAGGGACAAGGCGAGGATGATCCCTGTCGTCGATGTCTTCGCGGGTCCCGGTGGACTGAACGAGGGTTTCAGCTCCGTGGAACGTTTTGGAAGGCCCGTGTTCGACGTTGTGGCCTCCTTCGAGATGGAGAAGAACGCGGTCGAGACGCTTGTGCTGAGATCGGCGGTTCGGGAACTCTCCAAGGGTGGCCGCCTTCCCCGCTCCTACCAAGAATTTCTCGCTGGGAACATTGCGTGGCGGATGCTGATCGAAGAACGGGAAATGAACAATGCCCTGCAACGAGCGCGCGCGCATGTGCACATGATGGAGCTGGGCCCCTCGGCTCGCGAGACGGCGGCTGATTTCATCGCCTCTGCCATTGGTGGACGCGAGGACTGGGTTCTGATCGGTGGGCCGCCATGCCAAGCGTACTCCCTCGTGGGAAGATCCCGCAGAAAACATGACCCAGAATTCTTGGAGGACAAGAAACACTTTCTCTATCGTGAATACCTGGACATCATCCAACGTTTCAAGCCCGCAGTTTTCGTGATGGAAAACGTCAAGGGACTGCTCTCCGCGGGGCACCATGGATTCAACATGTTCAACCTGATCATGTCGGACCTCGCGATGAACGGGAGGTATGAGATCCGTAGTTTCGTCGTCCCCGACGAACATCCGCAGCCGAAGGATTTCGTGATAAGGGCCGAACGCTACGGGATCCCGCAGCGACGTCACCGGGTGATCCTGCTGGGGATTCGGAACGACTTGGGGAATGTGGTTCTCAAACCGTTGCATCCCCAACCCGCGGTCACGGTGCGTCATGCTATCCATGACATGGCGCGGCTGAACCCCCGTGTCACGCGAACCACTCACTCCCAGGAAACGGTCCTGTCGCGCGCTCGTGACAAGGGTGTCAAACTGGCTGCGGCGCTGGCGTCACCCGGGCGTGGCATCGAGACCTCGGAGACCGGAACGGCGGACGAACTGCGCTCGTGGTTGAGGCGACATGACGTGCCCATCACGCAGCACGAGGCGAGAGGTCACATGGAGTCGGATCTGGTCCGATACACCTTCTTGGCCACCTTGGCGCAAGAAGGCCGCAGCTTCAAGGTTCAGGAGCTTCCCGAGGAACTACGCCCGAAACACAAGAACGTCAAGGGTGAATCGACACCTTTCACGGATCGGTTCAAGGTGCAGAAATGGGATGCTCCAGGCAGCACGGTCGCATCGCACATCAGCAAGGACGGGCACTATTACATACATCCGGACCCCGGGCAGTCGCGGAGCCTGACGGTTCGTGAGGCCGCCCGGCTTCAAACCTTTCCGGACGACTACTTCTTCTGCGGCACCCGAACCAAGCAGTACCATCAGGTCGGAAACGCGGTACCTCCGCTGCTGGCCCTCAAGATCGCTGAAAGGGTGGCTGATCTCCTTGGCGAACGAACGTCCGGCTCCCGCTGACGAGGCCGTTCGAGACCGAATGGCCCATCAGAAGCGCCAGGACACCAAACCGGAGGTCGTTCTTCGCAAGCGGCTCCACGCGCGTGGGTATCGCTTCCGGGTGGCGTATCCGGTTCCGGGGATGCCCCGTAGGACCATCGACATAGCCTTCCCGCGCAGAAGGGTGGCCGTCTTCGTGGACGGCTGCTTCTGGCACGCCTGCCCGACCCACGGAGTGAAGCCCAAGAACAACAAGGACTGGTGGGCGGACAAACTGGCCGGGAACCGGGCCCGCGACCTGGAGACCACCGAGGCCCTCACGGGCCTCGGGTGGACGGTGGTGCGGGTGTGGGAGCACGAGGCGCCCGAAGCGGCGCTGGCGGCGGTCGTCGCAAAACTTGAAGGGGAATGAGTGCACGGGGCGAGGTCCGGTATTCTGATTGTCCGGGAGGAAGAGGACGATGACTGGTTCCGAAGCGTTCAATGCGACCCAAATCATCATGGACTGGGCGGATAGAAGCAAGATCACTTGGGTCGAGGCGGCGGAAGAACTGAAGAGGAAAGGAATGCCGGGCATCGATCAGGCCGTGGAGGAGCTGAAGCGAAGATCAGAAGCTCTGATAGACGTTCCCAATGCCGTCCTGGGGGACAGGGATCGCGTCAATTGGTACATGGGCCCTTCGAGTGATGGTCGCTGGGCCGCTTATTGGAGGGCGTTGGAGGAGGCCGGGGCTCCGGGGTTGGAGGGGCTTGACGAGGAGACCTCCAACATCGTTCGACTTCTCGCGAATCCACGTCGAAAAGGTGATCGACGCAAGGGCTTGGTGGTGGGCAATGTCCAATCCGGTAAGACGCGAAATTTTGCGGGCGTCATCGCCAAGGCCGCGGATGCCGGGTACAGATTGATCATCGTCTTGGCCGGGATGCACAACAATCTCAGGGAGCAGACCCAGACCCGGCTCGATGAGCAACTCTTCACGAGGGACGACTGGGGAAAGCTGACTGGCCCCAGCAAAGATTTCGATCATCAGCTCAGCCCGCGAGCATCGTTCAAGTACACGCCCCTGCTGTGTGCCGTTGTGAAGAAAAACAAGAAGGTTCTTCAGAAACTGGTGGAGATGCTCGGCGATCTCGGACCGGATGTGCTGCAAAAATTTCCGGTGCTCATCATCGATGATGAAGCCGATCAGGCCAGCCCCAACAGCAGAAGCCAGTACAAAGAAGTGTCTGCTGTCAACGAGAAACTGCGCCAGCTCTGGGGAAAGGTCATTACCGGAACCTACGTCGCCTACACGGCGACCCCGTTCGCCAATGTCTTAATAAATCCCGACGACAAGGAAGATCTTTTCCCGTCAGATTTCATCGTGACCTTGGAGCCGGGGGAGGGGTACTTTGGTCCCGAGAAGGTCTTCGGCGTTGCCGACACCGTGGACGAGGATGCGCCCGCGGCCGAGGGACTGGATGTCGTCCGGAGAATCCCCCCCGAGGAATCAGACCAGTTGCGCCCACCGAGCGAAACCGAGTGCCGCGAGAGGTTCGATCCGCCGCTCTCCCCCACCCTGAAGGACGCAATCGCTTGGTTCGTCGTCGCCACGGCGATCCGTTGGCAACGGGGCCAGCAGTCGGAACACTCCTCCATGCTCGTCCACACCACCCACTACAAGAACCCCCACTTTGCTTTCAAGGAGCGGATAAAGCACCACGTCAAAGATCTCGTCGACGAGGTAGCAGCTGGCGAAATCGAAAGATTCGAGAAGGCTTGGAAGAAAGAGGCCTACAGGGTGGCCGCGGAAGCCACCATTCCTCTTCCCGATTGGACCGAGGTTCGTGCAAGGCTTGGTGATGTGCTGACCGAGATCGACGTGAAGGTCGACAACGGAGACTCGCCTGATCGAATCAACTATCAGCGCGGCAAACCCCTCACCGTCATCGCGGTCGGTGGCGGAACCCTTTCCAGGGGATTGACACTGGAAGGGTTGGTCGTCTCCTACTTCACCCGAACCAGCAACACCTACGACACTCTGATGCAGATGGGACGTTGGTTCGGTTATCGCAAAGGATACGAGGATCTTCCTCGGATCTGGGTCGCGAACGATCTCGATCGAGACTATGCATTCCTTGCCTTGGTTGAGAAGGACCTCCGCGACAGCATCAAGGAACTGGCTGAGTCGGAGTTCACCCCGTACGACGTGGGGTTGCGCATTCGCGCCCATCCGGGGCGGCTCCAGATCACATCGGCCAGCAAGATGTTCAGCGCGAAGGAGGTCCAGGTCGGGCTCAGCGGCACCGCGAACCAGACCTTCCTGCTGGACGGCCAGCCGGGGGTGCTGGACAGGAACAGAACCGTGGCCGAGGAACTAATCGGCGACGCCGTCCTTCAGCCGATCGCCTGGAACATGGGTCGTCTCATCGCAACCGGTGTGCCGGGGGAAAGGGTGGTCAGATTCCTCGAGAACTTCAAGGTGCACGATGACCAGAAGTGGCTGACCAACCCGGATGCGCTGCGGGGCATGTCAGCCTGGATCAGGAAATGGGCATCCGGGCCCGATTGGAACGTGGTGATCGCGGGCAGCTCGGGGAAACTGGCGAAGGACGGACACGCCGACCTCGGGAAAATCCTGATAGGTGGACGTGAGGTGAACTGTCTGGATCGTTCCCCGTTGATCGGCAGCACGCGTGCTCGCATCGATCTGAAGGCGATCATGTCCGGGGATGATCGACTGGGAGACATCAATCCCGACCGATACCGTGCGATCAAACACGCGAACAACGTCGAGCGACGGAGGATTCGCAGGCACCACGGGCAAGGAAAGGGATTGGTGGTCGTGTACCCGATCAGTGCGAACTCCAGAGCGGGGAAGACCCCCGGAGGACCCCGGACCCGCATGGACATGCCGGCCGGGGAAAACCTGATCGGTTTCGCAATCTTCTTCCCACACGTGAATGATGAACACGGACGGGAGGGAACATACGTATCCGTTCGCCCCACATCCGAGGACCGAGTGGCTGAGGAGGAAGGATGAGCGATTCTTGGATCACATTCGGGCTCCTCCTGTCACGGGCCAGGGAACAGGCGGGACGCAGTCTGATGATCTTGGATGACGCCGATGGGGAAGGTTGCCTGTGGCTGGGGGCGGACGCCGACGAGAGACGACATCTGCTCGCCCCCGTACCAACGGATTTCGTTTTCACTCCGATGAAGGGCGCGGCCATCGAGTTGACCACTTGGTGTGACCCCCGAACCGATCAGAAGTTTCTGGATCTGGCGTGTGAAGCCAATGCCTTGGGGAAAGTTTTCTCAAGGTTGGCGGATGATGTCCGGGAGAGAATGAGAACCACTGAACAGGCAGCCCATGTGGCGATGCTGACAACCCTCGACGACTGGAAACGCCTCGTCAGGCCAGCGCGTTCCCTGACTGAGGAGTCCGCGCGAGGACTGTTCGGTGAACTTCTCGTGGCGGCAAGGCTCGCCAAATGGAATCCCCACTTCGCGGTGGAATCCTGGACCGGCCCCGACGGGGAGGCTCACGACTTCACCACGTCCAAGGGCGACCTCGAGGTAAAGACCTCGAAATCAAGTGGACAACTCGTCACCATTTCCAGCCTCGAACAGCTGGATCGGCCTGCGGGCAACCCGCTCGTGCTGATCCGGCAACACGTGCGGGCCTCTCCGAACGGTCGGAACATCACAAACATGGTCGAGGAACTGGTTGCGCTGGGATGTTCCGAAGCGGCGGTCGGAGAAAAACTGGCCGAAGCGGGATTCCTTCTCGGAGTTGACGAGGACGCACATCGATTCGTCGAGGTGAGTGGCCCGTTGAGTTGGAGGGTCGAGAACGACTTCCCCGGGCTCCGGAGCCAAGATCTACCATCACATCGTGCCGCTGCGATCACCAAGGTCAGCTACACCTTGGACCTGATGGGCGCTCCCGGTGCCATGGATCCGGGAGAACTTGACGCCTTCATGGGAGAGATGATGACCGCATGATCGGTATGCCGGATCTGCACTGGTATCCCAAACCATTCGGTCCGGGTGACACGGATGGAGCCGGTTCAAAGCGGACCATAGGTGCTCCGAAGGTCGACCTTCTCAACCTGCTCATCCGGGAGACGGCCCAGAACAGCTGGGACGCCCGACTGATGTCGGACGAGGACGATACGCTGCCCCGCTTCGAGGTCCGGTATCGAAAACTTGGTCCCAAGGTGCGTGACATCCTGCAATGGAACGTCTTTGGGCGCGGTTCTTCGGACAACCTCGACCTTGCCGGGGTTCTGCGCGATCCCAACTTGGACGCTCTGGAGATCAGCGACCGGGGAACCAAGGGGTTGGGCGGTCCGACCACCAATGAAAAACCGGTGAACAGTGCTCAGGTCAACAACTATGCCCGTTTCGTCCTGACCATCGGGGCGCCCCCGGCCCGGCGGTCGAGCGGTGGCACCTATGGGTTCGGGAAAACCGCCAGCTATCTGGCGAGCAGATGTTCCACGATCGTCATCTGGTCTCGATTCAGGGATGAGGGCGGAGAAATCAGAGACCGCTTCTTGGCCTCTGCCATGGGGGACAGCTTCACCAAGGACGGCCGCCAGTACACGGGAAGGCAGTGGTGGGGAGTACCCGCTGCGGAAGACACGGAAGCCGAGCTTCTCAGGTTTGAGCCTGCCGAGGAGGAAGACGCCAGAAGGCTGGGGGAAGCCGTCTTCGAGTCCAGATTCGAGGCGGGCGAGACGGGTACGTCCATACTCATACTGTCGCCCAAACAGAATGAGGAAGGAAAATTGGTCGAGCCGTGTGCCGAGGCCATCAGCAGAAACCTCTGGCCAAAGCTCGATCCCGAACAGGATCCGAGGCGACGGATGCAGACCTCTCTTCTGAATGGTGACGAGGAGATCGAGGTTCTCCCTGAATCCGAGATCCTGACGGCCCAGCTGGAATGCCTGAAAAAGATCCGTTCCGTTCAGAACGGGGAAGAGGTCGACAATCCATTGATCAAGATCGTGGAGATTCGATGCCGGAGGCCCAAGGCCTTGCTCGGGCACCTTGCGCTCACTAGGATCCCGATTTTTGGCCAAAAAAGAACCGCTTTTGGCGATGCCCTCGGAGGCGTCACCTACATGCGTTCCGAGGCTGAACTCGTGATCATGGTTGAGTACTTTTCCGCGGCCAATTCGGACGATCTGCCATGGCTCGGGATCTTCAAACCGACCAGCGACATGGACAAGTATTTTGCTGATGCGGAACCTCCCGCCCATGACAGCTGGGATCCTACGGGCGTGGAGGACCCTACGGGTAGGAGCTATGTCAATGTTGCTCTCAGGAGAATCAAGGAAGAGGTCAAGAGATATCTGGCCCCGGCCCAGACGTCCAACGAGCCCATCGAGGGAAGGTCCACTGGGGCTTTGTCGTCCTCGTTGGCGAATCTTGCAGGCGCCGTCCCTGGTGGGCGGGCCGTCCCCGTTCCGTCGGGGAAAAGAGGAAATAGCAGCGGTGAATCGAGAAGGGGGAGGGGCGTTCGGGTCGGCATGGTTGATGTTCGGCTGCTGTCGAGTGCCGCGGAGGCCAAGAGAGGGCGTCAGCTCGTTGACTTGGAGCTGAAGCTGATCAATGCCAATCGAGCCACGGTCCGGGTTGGTCAGATGAGTCTGGTGGTGGATGGAGGCGAGATGTCCGGAGAGGATCTCCTGAGGCTCGAGGAGTGGCGCGTTGGTGAGAAACATTTCTCGAGCGATTCCGTCGAGGTTGACTCAAAGCAATCGTTCTGGGCCTGCATGTCATTTCCCGTCGGACTGGCGGTCAATGTGACATTCGTCGCAAAGGTCGTCTCGTGAAGGTCATGCCCTTCCTCGTCGCGGACGAGGAGTCAGTTCGATTTGAAAATCCGACGCTTCATTTTCGCGGTGCTGAGATCGAGGCAGGGGAAACTGCTCCCACCTGGGACTACATGATTCCCATGGAGGTGCTCGGCTCTCTGAGTCTGGACCGCGAACGATTCCTGAACTCAACCGGGTTGGAGTCGCTGGATGGGGTGGTAGCAGTCCTGCAGGTCGACTGTCCTGCAACCGGGTACAGAAAGCTGGACGTGCAGCCCGTGCTGGACCACCAGTCCGGTGGCGTAGAACTGGGTGTTTCGATTCCGGGACATGAGGTCGCCGTAAAGTTGGTCGTCACTTATTCTGTGTTGCTCAATATTCCTGATGGACCAGTTCCCGCCAACTACTCTGCCCATCGAAAAGGAAGTCGACTTCATTCAGGATCCGGTAAATATGTTTTCCTTCTGGAAGGTGAGGGGGGCGGTTTCCCCGCCGAGGCCTTCAATTTTGAGCACTTGGACAAGTATCCGTCCGGCGCCGCATGGGTTCTCGAGTTCAGAGGAGATTCCTTGAATGAACCTTTCCTCAGTGTCACGCGGCTCTACGTGAACACGAGCCACGAGCATACGCAGGTCCTGCTCGGCGAGAAGCAGGGATTGATTCACACCGTCCTGAAGTATGACCTGATTTCCCAGATGCTCGGCGCCGTGGCTGCGCACTGGTCATCAGACGGGATCGAAGACTTCGAGCCGGGAAGCGTCGGAGCAGTCATGAACGATCAGACCAATCTCTACTTGGGCAAGGACCTTTCCGAAGCTGTGGACGCGATCGTCAATGACCGGCCCCGGACGCTGGCGCTGCTCCAAGAGGCAGTGTTCTTCTTCAAAGGGGATACCAGATGAGCCGACTCCTGATCCCCAGAATCTCCTTGGCGCAGGCGGTGGAGCGTTTCGCGCAGTTGCAGGAACTCGTGCGGAGTGGAAACACGGGTAGAGCGTTGGTACTGGAGGGGGACGTGGGCGCGGTACCCAACAGGACGGGTGGAAGCGCTCCAACCCCTGATGACATCCACAGATGGCGAGAGGAAGTGGTCGAACGGGTCGATGATGAGTCGATCGACCCGTTCGAGGAGGCTGCGAAACACTCAGCCGTTCTGGGCAGGGCCTTGGACGAGGTCATTGCACCGAGCCCAAGCGACGCCGCCCATGGCGGGGGTTGGGCGTACCTTTCGTTGTTCCTGTTTCCCGACTTGGTCCATGCCCGCTGGGGAGGGGGCGATTCAGGAGGGAAAGAACTGAACCAGGATCGTTGGATCGGGGCGCTGGTGGGGAAGGATCGCAACTACTTGAAGACCTCGTGGAGACGGTGGAGACTGCTCGGCCCGATTCTTGAAGCCGGGGAGCGTCCCTTGGGAGAGGACGAGTTGGTGGCGCTGACGGAACGCTCTTCGTTGGCCCGCAACGGACGTCTCATAAGAGCCGCGGCGCGAAGGATCCTCGATTTCCCCTCGACAGGGAACCGAAGTTTGTTCACACGGGAGCTGATGAAGGAGATCACCCTTCAGACGGGTCCCGTCCATCTGGACCTGTTGACGGACGACGAACTCGATCTCCTCGTGGAACGTCTCGGTGGAGATGTGGTGTCGAGGAACTTCCCGAGGCGGGCGCTCTGACATCGGGTCACTGGTCGGGTGGGGACTCGACCGTCAGGACCTCGACCCCCGCCAGGCGGGCCTCGGCAAGGGCCGACGGGGATGCGTCCGTGGTGGTCACCAGGGTGTCCAGGTCGGCGTAGGTGGCGAACTGGTGTGCGGCGGTCTGGGTGAACTTGTCGGCGGTCGTCGCCAGGCAGACCCGGCTCGCGGACTCCAGGGCTGCGCGTTTGACGTGCGCATCGCCCCAGTCGGCGACGGTGAGGCCCGCGTCGGGGTGGGCCGCGCAGGAACCGATTATCGCGATGTCGAAGCGCATGCGACGGATGACGTCGGCGGTTCCGGGGGCGGTGAAGGAGAGATCGTCGTGGTTGACGGGACCCCCGGGGACGATCACCTGGTTTCCCGGTTTGGCGGCGAGGGCCGCGGCCGCGTGCAGCGACAGGGCCAGGGCCGTTATACCGAGGCCCGTCAGTTCGTGGGCGACCGCCAGGGCGGTGGTGCCGTTGTCAATCAGGACGGAGTCTCCAGGATTGATCATGGATGCGACGGTGCGCGCCAGGGCCTGTTTGGTCGCCGGGTGTTCGGTGCTGCGGAGGTCGAACGGGTAGGTGGCGCCGCGGGATTTCGCTGGAGCCGCCCCGCCTCGGACGCGCCGTAGTGCGTCGCGTTCGGCCAGGTCGGTCAGGTCGCGCCGGATGGTGACGGCCGACGCCCCCGTCAGGGCGGCGAGCTCGTCAACGGTCCGCGACGACTTGCCGACCGCCGATATGATCAGTTTGTGCCTTTCTGATCGTTGCATGTGATCATTCTGGATCATAAGTTGTGTGCATGGAAAGTCATGGCAAATCGATTCGTCTGGTTGCCGTCGACATGGACGGAACCTTCCTGGACGACGAGGGCGATTACGACCGCGCCCGTTTCGCCCGGATCCACTCCCGCATGCAGGATGACGGAATCTGTTTCGTCGTTGCCAGCGGCAACCAGCACCAGGCCCTCAGCAGGTGTTTCGACCACCACCCGGATGTTTTCCACATCGCGGAGAACGGCGCCCTGGTGGCCGCCGGCGACGAGGTGCTGCACACCACCCCCTTCGCCCCGGCCGACCTCGACGCCGCGCTCTCACTGAGCGTGCGGCTGCCGGGGGTTTTCGTTCTCGTCTGTTGCGCATCGACCGCATACGCGCCGCGCACCAGCGACCCCGATGTGATCACGGCATTGGGAAGGTACTACGCGAACCTCGAACTCGTCGACGACTGGGGCCGGGTGGAAGAGCCCGTGCTCAAGCTGGCCCTGGGATGCCCGGGCGAGGAGACCGCCGGGCTGCTGGAACGACTGAAAGCCGGCCTGCCCGCCGGGGCGGTTCCCACATCCAGCGGGCACGGGTCCATCGACATCATTCCCGCCGGCGTGAACAAGGGAGTTGCACTGGCCTGGCTGGGCGAGAGGATCGGCGTCTCCCTCGACGACATGGTGGCCTTCGGCGACGGCGGGAACGACGTGGAGATGCTGAAACGAGCCGGCACCGGGATCGCGATGGACAACGCCCCGGAAGCGGTGAAGGAAATATCCGACGGCACAACCGGGAGCAACAACTCCCAAGGGGTTCTTGCGTGGCTTGAAGATCATCTCGGTCTCGCGAACTGAACCGAGCCGCGAACGCGATGAGCCGTGGGTGAGTGTGTGGGGAGCTGTGGTCGGGTGTGTTTGCCGGTCGCGGGGTGGTTTCGACACAGCCGTTCGCTTCGCTCACGTGCTGGCTCAACCAGCTTCAATGAGGGGTGGTTTCGACTCGGGCTGCTCCTTCGTCGCAGTCCGTCTCCTACCCGCGATCCCCGTGACCCACCAGGTAGCCGAACGCGACGACGGCGCCGGTCCGGGTGAGGCCCAGCCGGGCCAGCCAGTAGTCGTCGATCAGGCCTCCCACGACCACTCCCGCCAGGCCGAGGTCCGCCGCCGTCAGGGAGAGTTGCTGCATCACGGCACCCGCCTCGAGGAGGGCGAAACGACCTCCCCGCTCCCCGTATTTCGCGGTCAGGCGGTCGGGGAACAGCGTCGCGACCACCAGGCACGCCGGTTCTCCGGTGACGGGGGCGTTGATCCGTGACTGCGCCTCGGGCCACGGCGGGGACGGGTCGGGGAGGGTGACCAGGCCGTGGTCTATGGGGTCGTAGTAGAGCATCCGGCCCGTGTGGTTCTCCACTCGCCAGCCGACCACGAACACCTCCGTCGCATACGACGCACTCGCCGATGGAAAGGCGCGATGCTCCGGGCCGCCCCACGCCCGGCAGGAACCGAGCAGCCGCGCCAGGTCCTTGGTTCCGAGGGGGCGCGGCGAGAAATCCCGCTCACTTCTGCGCTGCGCCGCGAGCCTTTCCAGGGGCCGCTCACGGGTGCGCGGCAGCGGGGTGGGTGCGAGCGGATGGTCCAGACGCAGCTGTCTGCTCTCCGGGTCGTAGGAATCCATCATGAGCATGAATTCCCTCACATTGTGGGGGCTCAATTCGGATGCCTGCCAGAAATCGTCGAAGAAGGGTGTTTCCATCGCCTCACCCCAGCGGATGCGGTTTCAGGTTGGGGAACCGGGATTCCGGTCCCCGGCCCGGATAGCGCGATTCCACCATGCCGTCCACCTTGTGCAGGAACGGCCAGGCGTC
>ERZ773043.999-NODE-999-length-16406-cov-10.186778_pt1 | contig 16406 bp, 19 predicted proteins | sample MGYA00580636_ERZ773043 | MGnify/ENA primary metagenome ERZ773043 (study PRJEB29015, sample SAMEA2737992) | human oral metagenome | biome: human oral; feature: human-associated habitat; material: dental | place: China | collected 2065 ... | reverse complement strand
TGCCACAGGACCTGTGCGTCGTCTTGCGTTGAGTCCATGATCCCCCAGACTTGGAGCGTCGTGTACGCGTTGCCAGTGTTGAAAAGTCAGAGCGAGGTCTAAGTATATGATGAAAACTGGCGTCTGTGAACGGGCTCAGTGTGGGTTTTTGGTAGTCGAGGGCCGCCTCTGGGTTCTGTGGTCAGGTGGGTTATCGCCCCATGCCTGCGATTATGGCCTGGCCAGAGACGGTGAGGCTGCGCTTCTGCTCTCCCTTGCGCTTTGCGATGAGCCCCATCTCCTCGAGGGCCTGCAGCTCGCGCGTCCAGGTGGGCTGGGAGTGGCCAAAGCGGCGGGTAAGCTCAGTGGGACCGACGCTCGCATGCTCGGCGAGGTATGAGAGTATCGCGCGTCCGCGCTCGCTGAGCGCGATGGCGGGCTGGGAGGGTGCCTGGGGGGTGGTCTCTTGGCGCGTGGTCCCTGCCATCGGCTGCGGGTAGGTGGGCGCGCTTGGCTGCCAGTACGGTGCCTGCTGTGCCTGCTGCGGGTACGCTTGGGGCGCAAGCGGCTGGGACAGAATGGGGTAGGCCTGGTAGATGGGGTACCCCAGCTGCTGTGGCAAGACAGGTGGCGGAGGTGACTGGATTGTTTGTCCGAAGGCCCCGACCTGTGACGGGTTCTGGGAAGGCGCCGAAAAGACGCTTGAGGCGGGGTCGCTCCCATCGCCTCTTGCAACGGCCGATATGGTCACGATGGTGCCTCCCGCCATGTTGTCGTCTATCGTGAGGGAGCCGCCCTTGTCCTGCATGTACTGCTGCACGTAGGGAAGGCCTGAGCCGACGCCCCTGATGTAGCGCCTCATCTCCTCGGTGGCCGAGGTCGTCCCGTACTCGAGGGCCCGCTCCTTCTCCTCTATCCCCGGTCCCTGGTCGCTAAAGCGAATGGTGTCTCCCCTGTTGAGGATGCTGATCGTGGGCTGCCTGAAGTAGGAGTGGATGAAGTTCTCAACGACCTCGCGGATGACCATGAAGGGCAGGGTCCCCCCCTGCTCCTTCGAGAGGCGCGACACCGTGGCCGTGATTTCCTCAAGGTAGTCCCGTATATCCTTGGGTTCGATGACGATGACGCGAGGCGCGGCGGAGGGATCGTCATAGACGGCGACGCGGGCGGGGTAGCGAACTTCGAGTGGCTCGTTCTGTCCCGCCTGCCCGCAGGGCGACGCCACGGTGGCCGATGCCCCAGCAACTGACGCCTCAGAGGTTGGCGTAACGCCTGTGCGCCCTTCTGACTGCTCGACGAATGGGTAGAAGCTGCGTGACAACGATCTACCTCCCTTTCAACATCCATTCGTCATTGATGAAAACTTTCATTCGTGAATGGACGTGCATGAAAGTTCTCAACATCTCCAGTGTTTCCCTAATACAATCTGTCTACTACTCCTTTGAGGAAAGAATATTCTAGCATGTGGTACGACTTCGTGAGCGGTATATGAATGAATCCATTCATGCATGGCTGTTTTCGTATGGTGCATTCCTTCAGTTTTGGAAAGCTGGGAACTGTCGGGGTACCAGCTCTGACGTGGATGAACGGTGATTCATGCGCTTCCGCGCGACCCCAATTGACAGAGACTGACAAAGACCTCTATACTTTCATAGCTTATTGACATTAGGCACTTTTTCCAGGAGGGTTTTGAAATGAAGCGTACGTACCAGCCTAATAAGAGAAAGCGCGCGAAGACTCACGGATTTCGTGCCCGCATGGCCACAAAGGGTGGTCGTGCCATTCTCTCTCGCCGCCGCGCCAAGGGTCGCAAGCAGCTTACCGTCTAGTTCGCTATGAGGACCATCAAGTCCAGGCGTGACTTTGAGAGGGTCTTCTTTGGCGGAAGACGAGCGAACCATAGGCTCGTACGCATGACAGCTCTCGTGGGTGACGAAGGCGGCTTGGGAAGGGTCGCCTTCGTTGCGCCTAAGCGGCTCGGAAACGCAGTGTTTAGGAATAGGTGCAAGCGGGTGCTCAGGGAGGCGGCGCGCTTGAGTGAGCTTCCTGGGGACATGAGCCAGGTAATCCTCGTGGCGACACGCGCCACCTTCGCGAGCAGTCCTGCTGACGTCTCGAGGGCGATCGACATGCTCATGAGGCGCCTTGGCATCCGTCAGGCGGATGGGGCCTCGATATGATGAAAGAGGCTCTGATTAGGGGCATAGGGTGGTATAGGAGGTGTGTGTCTCCTCTGCTGAGGAGCCACTGCATCTATTCTCCTACCTGTTCTGAGTATGCGTCTGAGGCTATAGAGAGATACGGTGCCATACGGGGAGGCCTGCTTGCCGCGAGGAGGATTCTTCGATGCAACCCGTTTCATAGAGGTGGATTTGACCCCGTCCCCTAGTGGGCCGACCCAGGAGGAACTATGTGGGATGCGATTTGTAACCTATTGAAGACCGTCCTTGCCGCCATAGAAGGCTTTTGTGGCGATTGGGGACTGGCCATCATCATCCTGACGATTATCATCAGGCTGCTCCTCATACCGCTTATGACGCGCTCAACCGAGGCATCCGCTCATATGCAGGTGCTCCAGCCCAAGTTAAAGGAGATCCAGACAAAGTACGCTGATGATCCCGTGCGTCAGCGCGACGAGATGCAGAAGCTCTATACCGAGAACAAATTTAACCCGCTTGGTGGATGTCTTCCTATCCTTTTGCAAATGCCGATATTCTTTGCCCTGTTCACCGTCACGCGTGAGGTTGGTGAGGAGGCGCACTTCTACGGTATCCTCCCCTCGCTTCAGCGGTCGGCTTCGGGAGCTTTTTCCGAGTGGGGTATCGCAGGTGGGTGGGTTTACGTTCTTCTTGTCGTCGTGTTTGGCGTGCTTACCCTTATTCCCATGCTCATGAACCTCAAGAATATGGAGGGCGAGCAGCGCTCCCAGAGTCTTATCATGGGTGTCATGATGGCGATCATGATGCTCTGGGTTGGATGGGGCCTGCCCTCGGGCGTCCTCCTCTACTATGACACCTCGGCCCTCTGGCAGGTCGTGCAGCAGAAGCTCGTGACCCAGCGCGTCATGGATAGGGCAAAGACAGAGGCTCAGGCAAAGCTCGACAAGCAGCCCGTGGAGGTCGAGGTCGTTCGTAAGGAACACAAGCCGAGGCCCAAGAAGAAGGCCAAGGCATGAACCTATAGGGGTCTGACTTTAGTTAGACGGAGGTAATAATGGAAGTTGAGGAGTATGGACACGCCGAGGGTGCCGAAGACGTCTCCACGGATATCGAACAGGCCGCAGAGGACGTAGCCTCGAATGTTAATGAGGATGAGCTAGCTGCCATTCGCGAGCGCTTTGAGGCGGGCAAGACGTTGTCAGAGAGTGATATTGATCGTATTGCCGATGTCGCACTGTCCTATGTCAGGAATCTACTTGCCTTTTTTGGTGAGAAGCAGCTTGTCATAGACGAGTACGATGGCGACGAGGGGGAACTGATCCTCGACGTGAGTGGTGGTGATCTTGCCGTCCTCATTGGTCGTCACGGTCGTACACTCGATGCTTTGCAGATGCTTGTCAACTCCTATATGAGCAACACGATACACTTCCATTATCCCGTTGTGATTGACATAGAGGGATACAAGATGCGTCGTAAGCAGAAACTTGTTGCGCTTGCAGGCTCTGCGGCATCGCGTGCGATCAGGCAGAGGGGGGAGATTCGCCTTGCTCCCATGAATGCCTATGAGCGCAGGATCATACACCTTGCCCTTGTTGACAATGAGGAAGTCATGACCCATTCTGAGGGAGAGGATCCGCAGCGTCGTGTTGTCGTAACCTACGTGAGGCCGCAGTAGTCCTTACTTGATTGTGCGGCTTTGAGCTGGCTTGGTCTTGGGGTCACGTGATGAGGGAGGGGTATGTACCCCTCCCCTTTTTGTAATCTGTCACGGCGGCGCTGGATGGGTGGTGGCGTCCGGGTGCGGTGCGGTGCCGGGTGGCGACCGGTGCCGACGGAGCCCCCGCCAGACACGGAACCCCCCGCCAGCCTCCCGGGCACTTTGGGAAACGGCCCAACTGGGCAAACGCCGCCGGGGAACCCCCCGCCAGATTCCGGGGCACTTTGCGTTCGCCCCCTGCCCTCGGGCCGGCGCCGACGGCGGTCGGCGCCGGGTGGTGATACAGCTCAGCGTGTCAGGGTTGTATGTCGATTTGAAAAGGTCACTTATCGTTGTTCACCTCGGACAGAATCCTTTTCAGCTCGTCGGTTGTCGGCAACACGGTCTTGTACTTGCTGGCAAATATCTACTCGTTGTTCGCGAGCAGCATCATCTTCATCACCGCGTCGTTTTTGTCTTGGCAGAGCAATATGCCTATGATCGGGTTCTTGTCAATTAGCCTCACTTCGCAGTCGTAGTAGTGGACGTACATCTGCATTTGCCCGATGTCTGGTGTGTGAGCTTGCCCAGCTTCAGGTTGAACAGTACGAAGTGGCGCAGCAGGCGGTTGTAAAAGATAAATCTACCTTGAAACGGTCTTCCTTGTAGATGAATCGCTGCTAGCGCTCGACGAATGCGAAGCTGCGCCCTAGTTCCAACAGGAACCCTTGCAAATGGTTGATGATGTGCATCTCCTAGCTTGGTTTCGGACATAGTGAGAAGGACGGGCGGGTTGAGAGATCTGCGAGCTAGACCAGTAACCGCATTCCATCCGATGAACCTGGGGCTATTCGTTGTGGCGAGTCGTCGTGACTGCAAGTCTCACGTCGTTTGATTTATCTGTGCCGCCAGCCCATCCCAGGGAGATACTGATTTTGGATGGTGTTTGCTCGGAAGCCTTGGAAGAGTTCAGATGCTTCTGTCTGTATTATGCCCTCTCCCCCGTTCACTCTGGTTGTCAAGCGAGAAGTTGGTGGAAGGGAAGCTAGGTGCGGGCGTCGCGCCTCCTCGGCCTCTCGACGCCCCCCGGCATGGGCCTGAACTTGCCCGTCGCCAGGTCGCAGGGGAACAGACCCCTGGCACCCACTCCGGTAGATCCCACGCGCCCTGTCCACCACGCGGCCGAGGTAGACCCGGTCCTCCTTCGCGGCCTTGGTCCTTTCCCCCGCAGGCCTGACGATCGCCGCGCGCCCGCTTCCGCCCGCGACGTCGTGGCCGATGTACATGCCCGCCTCCTGTGGAATAAGTGGAAATCTTCGCCCGGCTCTTTAGGGCCGTGTTCAGATGGTTCATGTAGGAGGGGTCGGAAAGATGGAGCTTGCACTGATCGTTAAGCTCCGATTGAGCACAATTTTAATTAGACACAAATCTGATATAATTTGTGTCAAAAAATTATATCTACTTCGATCCGTGTACGGGGTGGTCGCCGAGCACGGGCCTCATGGCGTACCCCTCGGGGTGCTTGGCGTCGGAGTCCCCTGCAGCTCGGCGAACTTGCAGACCCTATGGTGCTCCCGTACGACACCTCTCCCCGTACGCCCGGCTCGCGCCTTGCGTTCGGGGCGATGTGCGTGATCGTCTGGATGCCCCGCGCTGGCGGCCTCGGCCCCGCGTGCGCGGCGAGCGCCGACTGCGCTCGCGTCTCGGCGGGGTGCCCCAGCCTGCACGACTCCAAGCACGCGAGACTCGCCATCTATGCACGGTCGTCGCTGCCTATCGACGCCAGCCTGCCGCTGTGGACCGCATCGGAGAGCGTTGCGCCTGCTCGGTCCCGGTCCTCACTACGAGCCCGGGCGCCTCCCTGTCGCCCTCCGTGAGCTCCGGGGTCTCTGGTGTCCTTGGCATGCCAGCCTCCCTACGGACGTGTCGTCGCCATATCACCATCATGCGGCAAGAAGATCTATCATGCCACTATAGACTTTAGGAACGATATATACTAGATAATTCCCGCCTTCTCGAAGTGCTTCTTCATGACCTTCAAGGAGACGAGGGCGCCCGTCAGGCTCGTCGCCACTGTAAGGATGACCATCTCTGCGTACATGGGACCCGAGAACAACGCTACGAACTGCGCCATCGCCTCGTCGGTAAGCTGCAGCATCTCCTGGCGCTCGGAGAGATATTGAGCGGCGGAAAGGTATATGGGAAGGGTGTAGAGCGCCGACTGCAGCGTGCAACCGACGACGTAAGCCGCGACGAGGCCTTTCCTGTTAGCATACCCGATGCGCGTGGCGACCGCCTCCGCGACGGCCCACCCCGCCATGCTGCCGAGGACGCCGAGGACGTTCGCCGCCATCAGGCCGGGCAGCACGTTTACAGTCCCCATGATGAGGAAGGTTCCGGGCTTCTTGACCTTCGCGGCAAGGAGCAGATAGGCTATCGATGTGAAGAAGCAGACTATGGGTATGTTGGCGACCGTCCCCACGACGGTGAGGCCCGCGATGCCTCCCACCACGAAGAAGATCAGAAGGGACAATGCCCCGAAGACGCCGATGGATACCAGATCGCGGGGCCCTACGGCCGAGATTCCGCTTTTCTTCATGACAGGTCCTTTCTTTTTGTTTCTCATTAAGACAGATACGCTCTGACAAGATGCGCCCTCACCTGGGTTTTCGTTATCGCGGACCGAATTGGAGCCACGCAAGCACCCCGATCGACGCGAGGGTAAGGGCGGTCACGACAGCGTCCTTCACCCCGAAGGACAGGGAATGCAGCATCGTCGGCCGTATCTCGCCGCCCAGGCCGCGAACGAGCGCGGATGCCGCCAGCTCGTCGGACACCCTCACGCTCCTCATGAGGAGCGGAACCACCAAAAGCTCGCATACGAGGGCCGGATGCCTGAGCGCGTATCCCCTTCCTGCCAGCACGCGCCGCGTCTTCAAGCTTTCCATGAGGTGCGAGGCGTCCCTGCGTATGGTGGGAAAGAACCGCAGGACGACCATGCACGGGATGAGGACCGCCTGCGGGGCCCCCATGGCCTGCAGCGCGGCGAGCAGGTCCTGCATCGAGGCCAGTTTGGAGAGCGAGATCCCCAGAAGGGACAAAACCACGAACTTCTGGGCCATGTAGCTCAGCATGACCACGGCGATCACGAGCGTCGTGTTGCCCGCCCCTTCGGCGAGGGCCATAACGGCGGCTATGAGGCCATAGGCGGCAGACAGGGCGATGCACGGTCGCCATGCTCCGGCGGCAAGCGCGCATAGGGCCCCGATAGCGCATGCCGCATGAGCTGCCTCCGGCCGGTTGGAGATCACTGCGGCAATGCCCAGAAGGCAGGTTGCGAGCAGAGCCGTCCGCGGGTCTACGCGTCTGCATGAGCGCCCCATTGCACGCCTCCTTTCCAAAGCGACCTCAAAAGCCTCTCTCGCACCGAGCCATCAAGGGCGAAGTCGTCGACGATGAGCCCATCCCTCAGACGGAGGATGTGATCGCAGGCGGAGAGGAGGAACTCGCAGTCGTGCGAGACGGCGAACACGATGCCTCCGGATCGCGCGAGCAACCGGATTCCGGAGGCGACCCTCTCCATGTTCTCCCTGTCCAGGCCGCTCGTCGGCTCATCGAAGAAGTAGGCGGCAGCCTCGTCGACGAGGGCACATGCTATCGTGAGGCGCTGCTTCTGCCCGCGCGAGAGTGTTGCGGGATGTGCATCCCTCATGTCCCATAGCCCCAGCCCTCTGAGCGCCCGCTCGCAGGTACCGGCGTCTCTCCGCCCGCCCAACGAGAGCTCTTCCAGCACGCTGTCGCTGAAAAGCTGGTAGTCGGGATCCTGCATGACCAGCCGGATACGCCCCAGCCGCTCCTTTGGCGAAAGGGGCCTGCCGTCGACGGACACGGTGCCCCGATCCTCTTTCTCAAGCCCGCAGCACAGACGCGATAGGGTCGTCTTCCCCGCACCGTTTTCCCCTATGACCCCGACCACCTCGCCGGATCGGGCGGAGAGGTCCAGGGGGCCGATGGTGCGGGAGCGGTGCGGTGCCGATTCTGAACCCCTCGTCGAGCGCCGCGACCCGTATGAGAACGTGAGGCCCTTTGCCTCGAAGGCCGCTCCCTCGTGCTTTAACGGAAGCTGGTCATGGACAGGTATGGCGCGTAGCGCCGACTCCAGCCTCAAGCTCCTGAGGCCCATGCGGGCAAGCGAGCGATCGTCGAGGGATAGTGCCCCGGCCGCGTCGTATACGCTGGCCACGGCACCGCCCTCGATGACGACCATGCGGTCGATGAGGCCGGACAGGTAGAAGAGGCGGTGCTCCAGAACGACGACGGTCTTGCCCTCTCGCTTCAGCTCGGACAACGCCCTCCTGAGAGCCTCCACGGCCTCCATGTCGAGGTTCGCGGACGGCTCGTCGAAGACGTACACGGAAGGCCCCATCGCGTAGCAGGAGGCGATGGCCACCATCTGCATCTCCCCGCTCGAGAGGCCGAACACGCTCCTGTCCCGAAGATGCTGGATTCCCATGCGCCGAAACGCGTCCTCGACCCGCTCCAGAACCTCGGCCCGCGGCAGCCCCGCGTTCACGCAGCCGAACGCCACCTCGCCCGTCGTGTCGGTCATGAAGAACTGGCTGCGGGGGTCCTGGAAGACCGAGCCGACCAGCTTCCCGATTTCCCCGATGTCGAGCTCGCGCGTATCCGTTCCTCCGATTCTGGCTGCTCCGTCCAGCTCGCCCTCGTGGAAATGGGGGACGAGCCCGTTGATGAGGCGGGCGATCGTGGTCTTCCCGCACCCGCTCCTTCCCGTCAGGAGTAAGAACTCGCCCTCATGGATATCCAGATCGACGCCTTGGATTGCGGTGTCGTCTCTTCCTGCGTATTGGAACGTCACCTGGTCGAGGACGATGCGCGCGGAGGCGTTCATGCCCGACCCTCCGTCTTGGCTCCTTGCTCCCAGAGGGTCCGGTAGTAGCCAGCGCCCTCCTCGAGGAGCTGCTCGTGGGTGCCCCTCTGAACGATCTTCCCCTGCTGCATCACGATTATCTGGTCGGCAGAGCGAATGGTGCTCAGGTGGTGCGCCACCACGAGCACCGTCCTGTTCTGCGCCAGCGCAGAGACAGCCCTTTGCATGAGCACCTCGTTGGCCGGGTCCACGTTGCTCGTCATCTCGTCGAGCACGAGGATGGGGGCGTCCTTCAGAAACGCCCGCGCAACGGACAACCTCTGCTTCTGACCGCCCGAGAGGCCCACGCCGTTCTCCCCGATGGGCGTCTCGTAGCCCTGCGGGAACGACATCACGAACTCGTGGATGCAGGCCCTCTTAGCCGCCTCCACCACTTCCTCGTGCGTCGCGCTTGCCTTGCCGATACGGATGTTCCCCTCGATGGTGTCCGCAAACAGGCGCACGTCCTGCATGACGACGCTGATGGAGGCCAGAAGGTCGTCGTAGGGGATGTCCCTCACGTCCACGCCGCCGACGCTCACGCTTCCCGCATCCACGTCCCAGAACCTCAGCAGGAGATTGGTCAGCGTGCTCTTGCCCGATCCGGACTCGCCCACCAGCGCCGTCATGGTACGCTCGGGAACCGCGAACGTCGCCTCGGACAGCTCGAACGAGTCCCTTCCATAGGAGAAGCGCACCTGGTCGAACCCGATCGAGTGCGACGAAGGCACACGTGGCTCCTCGGGCTCGGGAACGGAAACCGCGCGGACGATCTTCTCTATCCTGTGAAAGCTGTCCCTCACTTTGAGATAGTTCATCCAATGCGACTCCATGGCGAAGAACGGCTTATAGAACTCCACGCTCGCGACGATGAAGCCGATGTAGACGAACAGGGGCAGGGAGCCATTCTGCACGAGCAGGGCGCCGCCCGCCGCCATGACCACAAAGGCGAGGTCTGCCACAAGGCTGTAGGCGGACAGCACGAGCGCCCTGTTCCGCGATGCCGCCTTGCTGCTCTCGCCGAATTTCGCCACCGTCACCTCGAGCCTGCGGTCGAGGGCCTCGCTTTCGGCGAAGGCCTTCAGCAGAGGGATGCCCTTCACGTACTCGACGAACAGGCTCGTCATGTCCGCCGCGTCGTCCCCGCATCTGCCCTCGAGGGTCTGGGTCTTCCTCAGCCCCGCTGCGAGGAGCGCAAGTGCGGCGGGCAGGGTCGAGACCATGAGCAGCGCCATGCGCCAATCGACGACGATCGCGGCCGCGAGCAGGATCGCCGCGACGACGAAGTCGGCTGCCATCCTCGTCCAGAGGTGTCCCACCACCATCTCCATGTTGTCGACGTCCTTGTGGACGATGTCGCCGATCTCGCCCAGGCGCTCTCCCGTGTAGAAGCCCAGGGAGAGCGACTTCAGCCGTCTGACGACGGCGATCCTGATCTCCAGCACGAGGTCGAATCCCGCGCAGTGCTTCTGCTTGTCTGCCACGATGCCGCTTGCCCCCTTGACGAGGAGAAGGCAGATGAGCGCCACCCAGTAGGGAACGAGGTCGGCCTGTCCGGCCAGGACCGAATGGATTGCCGCGAGAACGGCGAAGGCCATCGCGACGCTGGATAGCGCGTAGATCGAGAACGCGACGATGCTTATGGCCATCATGCGCCGGCCGACGGGGGTCATCCTCTCCAGGATCTCCCTCACCATGATGCGGCCTCCTTGATGTCCCAGTTGTCAACCTGCCTTTGCTTGGCGACCATCTCCTGATAGAGGGGGCATGTGCGCATGAGCTCTTCGTGGGTTCCGGAACCGGCCACACGGCCTTTTCTCATCACCACGATCTGGCCTGCCCCTCGAACGGCGTTCAGGTGGTGGGCTATGGTCACGACGGTCTTGTCGCGGGACAGGTCGTCTATCGCCTCCTGGATGAGGGCCTCGTTCTCGGCGTCGACTGCGGCCGTCGCCTCGTCGAGGATGATGACGGGGGCGTCTTTCAGCATCACCCGGGCTATCGAGATACGCTGGCGCTCGCCGCCCGAGAGCTGGATGCCTCCCTCGCCGGCGACCGTCGCGTAGCCTTGCGGGAGCCCGGAGATGAAGTCGTGGATGCGCGCCCTTTGGGCCGCCTCGACGACCTCCTCGTGCGTTGCGCCCGGCCGGCCGATGAGGATGTTCTCCTCGATGCTCTGGTTGAAGAGGAACACGTCCTGCTGGACTATGGAGAAGAGGCTCGACACCTGCCTTTCGGAGAGGCTGGACAGGTCCCGCCCTCCCACCGTGATGCGTCCGCCGTCGGGCTGCCAGAACCCCATGATCAGGCTCGCGAGCGTGCTCTTACCGCACCCCGAGGAGCCAACGAGAGCGTTGGTGCTTCCCTTGCGGAATACCAGGTCGATCGAGTCGAGGGCACGCTCCCTCTCGTTGCCGCGCCCATCGCTCCTTGGGTAGGAGAACGAGACTCCGTCCAGCTCGATGTCTCCCATGCGAGGCTCCCCGGAGTCCTCGACGGGGCCTGTGGCCTCAACGTCCAGCACCGACTCGATGCCTGTCATCGCCTGGTCGAACATGAAGCGGTAGTGCTGCAGGGTCGCCGTCTTGGCCACCGAGGAAGTAAAGGCCGCGGAGAGCACCATGGCCAAGATGAGACGCTCGATGGATATGCCGCCCGCGGAGAGGAGCCACGTTCCCACAATCAGCACGAGCACCGTCCCGGACTCCATGAACAGGGAGATGAGCGCCATGGGAACCGAGACGTCGTTCATCGAGCTCGTCGCCCAACTCACGTAATCGCGCGCCGCCCCGATCGTCTCCTTCGTCTTGCGCTCCTCCTTCCCGAACGCCTTGACGACCGCTACGTTGGCGACGTACTCCATGAGGCTGTCCTGCATGCTGGATGCGTACTGGGACACGATCTCGAAGCCCTTAGCCCAAGCGGGAGCCGCCGCCTTCTTCACGAGCCACATGAGGGGCAGACCCGCCGCCATGCACAGGGCGAGCCGCCAGTCGACTGCGAGCATGAGGGCGAACGCGGCAGCGGGGAACAGGGTGGCCGAGGCCGATTCGGGCAGCCCGTGGGCAAGGTACACCTCCACCTGCTCCACGTCGTTGCGCATGATGTTCGCGAGGTCTCCCGGCCTCCTGATCTGGAAGAAGCCCAGGGGGAGCTTTTTCAGATGGCGCACGATGCGCAGGCGTATGTCCGTCAGGCACGAGTACGCCACCCGATGCGCCCTCCACGTCGCCGCGTACATGCATACCGCCTTCCCCGCCACGCATGCCACCATCGCCGCTGAGACATAAGCAATCGCCGAGGGCGAGAGGGCGCCTTCCAAAAACAGGTGGACGAGGTAGATCACGAGAACCGTGGGGGCGAGTCCAAGGACCGCCCTGGTCAGAAGCATGGCATTAGAGAGCCGGCTTTTTGCCATCATCTCTCTGACCAGCTCGTTCTTGCCTTTCACAAGAGCCCCCTCCTTCAATACTAAATACGAATTCGATATTGAGCGCAGACTGAACCCTGGGTCAGTTCGCATCGCCTAACTATACCATTATAGAATAGCGCTTCAATATTGAATGCCGAAAGAGCCACGTGGGATGCTGGAAAGTCCCGTCACAGGGAGTTCACCCCTTCGTAATAGCATTGTGCGATAAGCGCCAGCATGTCGCGAGCCTCGTCTTCGTTGCTGTAGTGGCGGGCCACCTCCATCAGGCTCTCCACGAAGTTGCTTGCGAGTACGTGGGCGAGCAGGTCTGAATAGCGCAGGGGGGCGCGCTCGTTCACCATGCGGCGGATGTGCCGCTCGATGCTCTCGACGAAATCGTCCTTCGCATGCTCGTAGGCGGTGCCCCGGCTCTTGTCGATTAGGATGACCAACCGCTTGTGATGGGCCAGCATGTCGAGCAGGGGTCCCTCGGCCGCGATCCGAAACCTCTCTGAGGGTGTGTCCGCGAGGACGGACTCCTCCTCGCGTGCGATCCGGTCGAAGTCGAAGGGAACGGACGTGACGACGCCCTCGAATAGCTTCTCCTTGTTCTCGAAATATGAGTAAAGCAGGCTTGCCGACACGTCTGCGAGCCTCGCGATGTCCTGCATCTTCGCGCTGCGGAAGTCCTTCTCGTAGAACACCTGGACGGCGGCGGCGAGTATGCGCTCGCGCACCTCTTCCTTGAGAACCTGCATGTCCTACCCCTCGATTCCTCTTGCTGTTGAATGCTAGTTCGGTATTGGTTCATTCTAAACGATGCCCAGCGAGTGACGAAAGACAGAGGTCGAGCCGTTTCCATTTGATTATCTGGTCTGAAGAAAAGTGTTGTCATGCTTTGACTTGCTCCATGGGACAGCAAAACAGATTCGAGATGAGGCATTGATGACAAGAGAAAATCACGAAAACTAGGTAAGCACGAATCAGACAACGACCTCTCCTCCATCAAGAAACTAAGACGCAGCGTGTCGGGACTCAAATGGCTCGGAAGGCTGCTCAGGAACGACGAGGCGAGAAAGATCGCGCGGGAAGTCCGTGAGGAGCTCGATGGCCTCGTCTCGCTTGTCGATGACTTCTACTGTCTGCCGGGCGATAGGAACTGGGTCTTCTCAGACGCGTTGAACCTCGAAGGGACGCGCGCGCTCGCCGGCAAGCCCACGCCCGAGGGAGCCGAGCGAGAGCTTATCGAATACCTCAAGGAGGAAGAAGTTCTGCATCGAATGATCACCAGGATGAGCCGCTTTCTCGACATGCGCCCGCGCATACTGCTCCTTGAGAAGGCCGAGCAAGACCACCTCCAGGGGCGTTACTACAGCTCGGTCCTCGTGACAATTACCGTGATGGATGGGTTCGTAGACAACACCTTCCGGTCCGAAGGGAGGAAGGGCCTCCATGCGAGGGAGTCCGAAGAGCTCCCTGCGGGAGACTGCGCCGCGACCGTGTGGGACGGGCCTCCGTCCGTTCAGAAAGTGTTTATGAAATTGATCCGGGCGAGGATGGATGAACCGGTTTGCGCAGTCTACCGGAATCATGCGCGGGATGGTCATCGACTATGACAACGACGTGGTCGCCTCGAAAGCGTGGTGCATGCTCTTCGCCGTCGGAGACTGGGTCGATGCCGAGACTAGGAAACGAGAGACTGAAGACGAAGACCCTCGCAATATCGTTCAAGTGCTCAAGGACTCCTGAGATGTGCGGAAGCGCAACGCCGGAAATGACAGGAGGCTCGAGAGGTGGGAGAAGCACCATGTGGATCTCGAGCATCCCACAGGCCCAGACGAAGAGCTCGTCAGGGGCTGCACGGGATTCCTCGAGGCCTGGAAGGCGAGGAACTATGGGGTATTGGGGTCGTGCTTCCCCAACTTCACGAACAGGACTCCAGGCGCGCAGGCTGGCGAAGCGAGAGAGCTCTGTCTTCCCCATCCGATCGAGGGATACGAGATAGAGGAGATTGTCAGGCCCGCTGCCGCAGTAGCCAACGCAAAGATGAGGCTCCGCACTTCGGGCAGATCGTGGGCCGCGTCGATCCGCCTCTCCCGACTGGAGGGAACCGCTCCGGCTGCTGATCGGGAGCCGGGCGCGTAAAAGGTGATGGGTTACAGGGTCGCCCCCTCGTTGACGCGGTGGAGAACAGACTGTAGGGTGATGCTCCTCCGGCCTGATGAGAGACGCCGTGCAGCCCGCCCGCGTTGGTGCCGCAAAGCCGAAGGGACGCCGAGCGGTCTAATTTTAGACCTCGAATCGCGGGACGAGCGCCAACCATGTCACCAAACCTCAATTCCCGACGTCGGCAGCAGACCGACGAAGGACGCACGGCCTTCGACGATTTGGATGTATGAGGTTGGGTCAAGCTTGCCGATTCTCATCTCCGCGGGCCGGATCGCTTGCTCTCTGGGTAATTTCGGGACCTTTGCACAAGCCAATTCAAAAGAGAGATCGGCCATGTGCAACATGACCGCGCTTTCGCAGTTCAGGCCATTTGTCTCCCAGCAATTCGCGTCCATTCTCACTATAGCGTGCTAAAGCGAGACTCAGTATTGAGTCCCAGGAGGCGTCCCGGTTTTGGGACGGTTTCGCGGACGTGAACATAAACAAAGCCACTGTTCAGGTGGCTCGTTGAGTTCACGCTGCCCCGTTTTGCTTCTATTGAGAGAGAATAGTATGTTCCTAGGTTATTGGGGTATAAATCGTATATTCGACAAAAGATACACCCATAAACATGAGATTTGATATATTGGCTCCAGTGAATATCGGGGTCATTATGCGTTTAAAATCTCCTCTTGCAGAAAGTTGGTAATCCGACTGTATCTGCCAGCAGAGGCTATCCCCTATAACCGTCAGGTGACATGACCATCTGCCGCAGCAGGGATTATCGACCCACGGGTGGCAGGAGACGGCACTCCTTCGTGACCCTGACGCCGTCCCTCGCAGATCTGACGACCGTCGCGCGCTTGCTGCCGCCTACGACGTCGTGGCCGATGTACATGCCCGCCCCCCTGTGGAATGAGTGGATATGCTCCCCAATGTGCTTCATAGTCGCAGGTGACACGTGTTCCCACCTTGTCGTATCATGGTGCCGAGGTACGGAGGCCGAGACGGGGGTGCACGATGGGCAACGTGAAGCGCAAGCAGGTCAGGGGGAGATGGGCAGGATGGGCAGCCTCCACGCCCTGCTGACCAAGTACCCGGACGAGAGGAGCTGCGAGAGGCGGCTGATGGAGGTCAGGTGGCCGGACGGCTGGGAGTGCCCGAGGTGCGGGTGCGCGACGTGCTCGCCCGTCGCGCACCGCAACCGCATCTGGCAGTGCACGAGGTGCTCCCACCAGTTCTCGGTGACGGTCGGGACGGCCATGCAGCACTCCAAGGTGCACCTGCGCCGCTGGTTCCACGCCATGTGGCTGCTGGCGAGGTCGAAGAGGGGCGTGTCCGCCCTCGAGCTCGCCGCCCAGGTATCCGCCTCATCATGTCGAGCCCCTTAAGATCATGTCAGCAGTATTCCTCATATCTTGCAGGATACTTTAGTTTCTTCGCCTGCAGTGGTGGTACGATTAGATACTCTTTAAAGGTTCCAGCTAGTGGGTGTATGTATGTACGATTGGAAATTTGATTCATCGAATGACCCGCTTGTAACGGTAATTGTTCCGATGCGCAACCAGGAGCACAATCTGTCACGTCTTGTAGCAAACCTTCGTCTGCAGACGGTCAGGAATGCTCAATTCCTTCTGATTGATGACGGATCGACCGATCACACATTCCAAGCGGCTCAGGAGCTCATCAATGGAGATGGGAGGTTTGAGGTTCACACAAAAGAACATACTGGGACGGGTTCTACGCGCAACTACGGTATAGCCCGGGCACATGGTCGGTATCTTTTCTTTCTTGATGCGGATGATCAAATTGCGGCTTCACGAACTTTAGAGACGCTATGCGAGGTTGCCGATCGTGAAGACGTGCCAGTTTGTGGTGGATCCATTCAGTTCATCAAGAGGGGTAAAGAGATTGTTCCGACACACGCGTGGACTCCGCAAGATGAGGGGGTTTTCGACTCATTTCTCTGTGCTGATGCGCTTCCAGAAGAGCCGTTCGAGTATTTCTTAAAGCCAGGAGTTTACAGGTACTCAGAGTATCAATACGATGCTGGATTCACTCGTTTTGTGTTTCGAAGAGATC
>ERZ773043.998-NODE-998-length-16414-cov-2.879210_pt1 | contig 16414 bp, 18 predicted proteins | sample MGYA00580636_ERZ773043 | MGnify/ENA primary metagenome ERZ773043 (study PRJEB29015, sample SAMEA2737992) | human oral metagenome | biome: human oral; feature: human-associated habitat; material: dental | place: China | collected 2065 ... | reverse complement strand
GCAGAAGATTAATGCAGATGGTTCAATAGAGGTGGTGCAGTCCACAAGGCAAGACAGACCGCTCCATGAAAACGGAAAGTTTGCGCCAGGCAATAACGCTAATCCTACAGGAAAAGGTGGGTTTGGAGACAATCCCCAGAATCGCAGTAACGGCAAGTGGAAGAAAGAGAACAGCATTAGCTATCAGTATAATCGGCTGCTTGCAATGACTGAAGAAGAGTACAAAGCGTTCAAGCCAGTGACCAATGCAGAGAAGATTGCGAAACGCCGTATTGAGCGTGCTATCCGTGATGACGACGAAAGCCTCAAAGAAACCAAAGAGATTACAGACCGCACCGAGGGACGAGCCAAACAGGACATCAGTATTGAAGCTGATGAAAAAGCTGCACCGCTAATCCGTGGTTTTGTCATTCCAACGTTACCAGAGGGCTACATTGATGAGCAAATTGCTAAAGCCAGAACTAATAACGAGTGAGCTACAAAAGTACCGTGACATAGGCTACTGGACACCGCTACCAGGACCGCAGCAGCTAGCTGTAGCGTTATCACGAGACAGACGCTATCGTGAAATATTGTACGGTGGTGCACGTGGTGGTGGTAAGACTGATGTGAGTATTGCTATCATTGGGGACAGGTTCAAAGACCCTCGTACGAAGCAGCTTGTCATTCGCCGTAACGCAGAGGACTTGTCGGACTTTGAAGACCGTGCCAGCCAAGCCTATCGTATCTTTGGTGCTAAGCTTAGGCGACATCCGATGATTATTAGGGGTAAACATACAGGGCGTGTGCTTGGTGGACACCTCAAGGATGATGACGCTTACACGAAGTACCAGGGACATGAGTACTCACGTATAAATATCGAGGAGCTGACACAGATACCAAAAGAGTCGATGTATGAGAAGCTGATTAGCTCAGCGCGTAGCAAGTATAGCGATTTATTCCCTCAGGTATTTAACACAGCGAACCCTGGTGGTGTTGGCATGGCATGGGTCAAGCGGCGATTTGTCACACCAGATGTACAGAAATGCGAGGTATTGAAGCATAAATATTACTGGACAGATATTTACGGAAAGCCGCAGGTGACATATTGGCAGACTATCATTGAGCGGGAAACTGGCATATGGCGAGCCTATGTGCCAGCAACCATCGACAGCAACCCTATTCTGCTTGCGAGCGACCCTGTTTATGTTCAACAGCTGGAAAGCTTAAAGAATAGCGACCCAGAGCTATACGAAGCGTGGCGTTGGGGAAACTGGGACATTCAGTTTGGCGCAGTGTTTGAGGAGTTCAGGCGTAATAAGCATGTGTTTGATAGATTCAGCGATTGGGGCATTGACCGCAAGCAGTTTGACAGCTCATGGAAGATTATGGGCATGGACTGGGGCTATAACGACGAGTGTGTGCTGCTGTACGCCACATTTGACCAAATCACTGAGACACACGAGCGTGCGTTCATTTACCGAGAGCGGCACGACAACCATAAACACCCAGAGTGGTGGGCAAGAGAGATTGCAGAGCAGCAGGAGAGAGAGCCAGTGGATATCATTGCCTTACCTCACGACGCCTACAGTCATCTTGGCGGCACAGACCCTATCGCTGATATCATCAAGAAAGAGCTGAAGAAGCTGCCCGTGGATAAACAGCCAAAAGTTGTTAAAGCAGATAAGCTCAATCGTGACCTAAAGAAAGCTAGTATATATCGCTTGCACGATATGTTTGCTGACCTGCCGGATGAAAAGCCAGGCATTCAGATTCATCGCAACTGCTCATACCTCATCGACACATTGCCGACCATCGTATACGCTAAGGACAGTGGCGGCGAAGAACTAGACGCTAACAATGAAGACCACGCACTAGATGCACTGTTTTATACAATCATGACCGCTAATAAGGTGCGAGGCAAGCTGTTCAACCCATCATTCAAGCTGAAAAAGACACAGCAGAGCTACTTAGCTGGCACTGGTGTGACGTATAAAGACCTTGGGTATGATGTCCAAACGCTCATTAAGAATGCTACTGAGCAGCGCAAGCGTGGCGATTGGCGGACAAATTAGGTTATTTAGACAGAGGTAAAAACATATTAGCGTGATACACTAGAGGTAGAGAGGCAATAAGCAATGGACACGACTAAAGTATTCAATGATTCATCAGTAGACGACATTACAAAAGACACAGGCATTATTGATGACAGACCTGTTTTGTCTATTAAGACAGAAGACAGGGAACTTATTGCGAACTTTAAGCGTTGGATTACAGACAGCCAGTCATATTGGAACAGCACCAAGGGCTATAACTTGGAAAATGTCAGAGCTAGAAATGAGCGGTATTATCTTGGCTACCAAATTGACGCAAGCAAGCTGTACAATTACCAAGTACCGTTTGTAGATAACCAGATTTTCGTTGGTACACAAGCCGTGATGGCGTACGTGACAGGGCGTGACCCAGCGTGTGAAGTTACGCCGCAGGATAAAGAGGTGCAGAGCATGGTCATGGCAGAGGACTTGGAAACTGCCATTAATATCCACAGCGAGCGCCACAGTCTGGCACGCAAGGTGAAAGTTGCAGCCAAAAATGTGTACACTAAACGTGTTGGTATAATTAAGCTGTATTATGACCCAGACGTTGACGATATCGTTCCTGTAGCGCTTAACCCAGACAATGTTATTTTAGACAAGGATTGTGAATTAGGTGATGAGCCAAAATTCGTCGCTGAAGTGTGCACTAGCACCGTAGCTGGACTGATTCACCGTTTTCCACACCGAGAAAAGGCGATTGTGGCAGCACTGGGGCGTGTACGCAAGACACCAAAGCTAATGGGACAAACAGTAGCCTACAATGAGATTTGGTTTACTGACGAGAGCGGTGATGAGCCCGTAGAGTGTGTGGCGTGGTACTTCCGTGACGTTATTTTAGACAAAATCAAGAACCCTAATTACTTGTATGATGAGGACGGCGTACAGATTGAAAACTTTATTGACACGCCAACAAAACCGTACATCTTCTTCAACTATCTCAACGACGGCAGCCACCTAATTGACCAGACCACACCTATTGAACAGGCAATACCATTGCAAGATATCCTCAACAAGCGTGGACGGCAGATTATAGAGAACGCTGACACCGCCAACAGCCTGATGATTTTCAAGAGCGGTTCAATTCCTGATGAACAAGCAGAGAATATCACCCGAGACCCTAACCAGATTATTATTTTGGACACTGAAGACAATATGCCAGTGCAGAGTGCATTTGGTGAGATTACGCCTCATTTGTTACCAAATTACGTATTGCAGGACAAAAACGATGTCAAGAATAGTATCCACAATATCCTAGGCACGCCGTCTCAATTCCGTGGAGATGATTCACAACGTGAGGTTGGTACACTTGGCGAGGCAAAGATGATGCAATCACAAGCGAGCGGGCGGCAAGATGAGATTGTCAAAGAGATTGAGTTTAGTCTGAATCGCTACTTTAGACTGTTAGTGCAGATGATGAAAGTTTGGTACACTGCCAAGCACGATTTCTCGACTAGAGACAACGACGGAAACTTTATGTTTGTGCAGTTATCCAGAGAGAGTATGCCAGATGTGGCTAATATTACCGTGTCTCAGGGCAGCATTATGCGTATCGACAAAGAGCGTCGGGAGAACATTGGTATGGCGTTAGCAAAGATGGGCTTGATTGACCCATACAACTTATTCAAGGACTTAGGACTGAAAGACGCAGACAAACGATATGAGGCACTGGTGAAGTTCAAGATGGCACCAGATACTCTTGTGTCTGATGTTAAGAGTGAGGTTGCTGACCGTGACGCTTACATCGACTTCTCATTGATTATGAATGGTCAAGAGGCGCAGCCACGTGATGATATCACGCCAGAGCATATCCATGCACACCGCAAACAACTGATGACAGATAAGTTCCTGTACGCCAAGCCAGAGTATCAGCAGGCTATGTTGCAACATATAGAGCAAGAGGTTATTGGATTATCACAGCGTGCCAAACTTGAGGCAGCGAATGAGCAGGGCATGTTAATCGACCCAAGTCTGCCTATTACACCTGAACCGCCTGAGGTGCCTGAGGTGCCACCACCAATGCCGCCACAAGATGGACAACCACCAATGATGCCGCCGCAGGGTATGCCACCAAATGGTGAGCCAATCCCACCTATGCCCGACGCTGGAGCTATGCCACCACAAGGTGAAGCGCCGATACCACAGATGCCAGAGGGCGGAGCTGGGATTCCTGATGTTGGCGTGTTGAGCGGATTGATGGGGGCATGATATGAACACCAGCGGACTATTGAAAAAATTACTATCAAGCAACGCTGATGATGTTGCCAGTCGTCTGTCGTCTAAATATATTGATGATGCGGCTAGAGCTGTGCAAAGCCTTGATGATTATCTCGTGTCCAACAACCCAGGCAAACGTCTTGTTTTCCATAAGACAGATGCCAATGTGGATGATTTACTAAAGGGGTTTAAGTCCAGAGAGAACACTGGCGAGGCTTTTGTGTCTTCAATGGCAAACAGCCCAAACACAGAGGGGTATGGTCGAAAGATTGTGCCAGCGTATGTCGATGAATCCAAGTTGAGACTTGACGACATGTTTCCTAATGGAGAAGAACACTTTGGTGTTAAAGCAAAAGACTTCACCGAAGCCGCCAATGATTATATTAAACAGATTGGTGACTATGACAATATGGTCAAAAGTGTTAATACTTTGCCCTCACGTGAGCAGATAATGAATGATGTCTTAAACGCTGTTGATAATGGCACAATAGATGATGTTTACCGTGCCGCAGCAGATATGCCAGTATTAGCAAGAACTGCAAATGCTAAACCAGTTCCTGGTGGAGAATACTCACCAGTAGGTGTACAGAGACTTAGAAATTTGAACGAGCTTAATTTCGGTTATGGCGGAGGTCAGCGTGAACAGATGCTGCTTGACCCAGAAATGCTCAACCAGGGTAGGCTGAGTGGAGTGTCCAAGAACCTTGACAATATTGGTGATGTGCCGCAGATAGCTGCATTTGATGAATTGAGTAGAAAATATCGAGGTCAAGGCAGAAGTTTGCCAGACTTGCAGGAGGAAGCCTTGCGTGAGGTTATCCCTGAGGGCTATCATACACCGATTAACAGTCGCGAGGACTTGCAAAGAGCTATTTATGGCAATGCATTGGGCGATTTAGACACACACCATTATGCAGAACTTAATGCTAATATCAGACCGCAGGATATTGCTAGTTTTAGGTCGTTGCCGAGGACGGGTATGCCGAAAGATAATACATTTTTGGATGATATTGCTCAGCGTCTATACGATACTAAAGGCGATAGCACAGCGACTAAAAAATTACTGAATCGATATATGCTATCTGCTGCTGGGATTATACCGACAGCGGGTATTCTTGGCTCATTATTTGGCAGTGATGACACTGGCTATACGGCTTAACAGTAATGATTGTGTTTTTATGACATATTTTGTACAATATAACCATAATTATTAAACTATGGGGGATGTGAATGAACCAAGACATTCAAGAGCTTGCCGAATCTAAGCTTGATAGCCTACTGTCGGGAGACAATCAAGCTGAAAACGAAGCAGACAACACTGCTCAAGAAGATAATACCAATACAGACACTCAAGAAAGTGAGGAAAACAAGGGTGAAGCGCAAAATCAGACCGATGACGGAGAGCAAACGTCGGAAAGCGATGGAGAGAGCGAAAAAGAGACAGACAATGAAGAAAACAATGATAGCCAAGACGAGGCAAAAGAGGAAGAGCCAGAAGCACAAGGGTTATCAGATGACGAACTACTAGCCGAGCTTGAAAAGCGCGGTTTGAAAGTTGCCAAAAAGGATGAGGATGACAAGAAGTCGGACGAGCCACGTCAGCCACAGCAGTGGGAAAAGCGACCAAGCGAAGTACCAGAAGATACCTGGAATGATATGCCACCTGCCAATAAGTACATCTATAACAGCCTGCCTTACATCACCGCAGTAGGCAAAGATGGTGAAACGGTGCGTGTCAAGACACCAGAGCAATTACCTGATGATTTTGAGTTTGCTAATAAAAAGGCGGAATCGCAGTTTATATCAGAAGTCACTGCACAGAGTAGCCGCGCTGAAAAGATAGCCGATGAGCTACACCAGTACTCACAGCAACGCCAGCAGCAGACCCAGCAGCAGCAGGAGAGCCAGCGTGTCGTTGCGGATGTCGAGCGGCTGCAAAAAGATGGTATTGTGCCAAAGTTTACGACCAAGCCAGGTACGCCAGAGTTCGACAATGATGAGGGCGTCAAAGTCGCCAACGAGATTTTGAAGTTGCGTGATGAAATAAATGCCGATGGAAATGAAAAGATTAGTGTGTACCGCGCTGGGCAAATCTACAAAGGTATGCACCCAGAGCTATACCAGAAAAAGCAGACAGTAGCCAAGGGCGATACTGAGCGAAAAAAGGCAGCAGCCAAAATTAGCGGTAGCCCAGGTGGTGAAAACAAGAGTAGCAAGACAACACAGCGTCGCAGGTTTCCACTTGGCACGAGTGCGCGTGATATTGTTGACATGTATGAACAAGATTTGGACTAAATGGAGGTAGTCAATGGACAATAAAACACAGCAAAACGATTTATTAACGGCAGAGCAACTACTAAGAGGGGCTGAGATTGCACCAGCCGCTGGTGTGTCACTGGGTGAAAAATTGCACAGCATGTTTAGGCGTAACGATTTGGTGCGTATCAAGAATATTGATGACAAGCCAAGCGGTTACGTATTCGTTAACCCAGATGATGAATTGGTTGAGCGACCAGACAGGGCGACACGACGTGTTACCCCTGGCAAACCACAGGCAGTGGTATTGCAACCTGGTGAGACCAAGGTGGTACCTGGGTGGCAAGCCTACATTGCCCTTGACCGTATGTGGAAAGAGTACGCCCAGCGACGAAGCAGCGCTGAACGTAATATGATTAGTGACGATGCCGAACGTGATGTATTCTTAGATAAGTCATTCTTAGGTGTATTTGACCCAAATGTGGTAAATGAAGCACGGCCAGCGACACCAACTAGCGAGAGGGCGACAAGCGATACGCCAGAGACTGTTGAGACGGTTGATGAAGCACCACGCACAGACCAGGGTGGCAACTATGATGGCAGGCAGGGTGAGGCAGCTACTGAAAAAGCAGTTACCAACGATGATTTGGGATTTGCTAACTAAAAATTCCAAAGACTAGCTATATCGTACACCGCATTAGAAGATAGTTGCGTTAAAATAAAGGTATGAACAATGGAACTACCAGAGATTGGAGTGGAGATGACTGATATGGAGCGCTCAATGAAAGGCTATGAAGTCGAGCAACTAATATCTCAACGTATCCGAGAACATGAGGTCGCTAAAGAGGGGTCGTTTGTATCAAAGGTTGAATATTCATATGAGCAGCAGTCCCTACGTAACGATATAGCCAACAACCACGCTAGTGTCATCGCTGAGATACGTACACTGCAAAAGACAGAGAATGAGCGCAAGAAAACTAATAAGCAAATTCTCCTGATGATGGTAGGTAACCTAATTACACCTGTACTCATAGCTATTTTGTGGCTGCTAACACAATCTGGAGCATTGATAGGAGGACATAAGTAAATGGGTACTATCTCCAGAAAAGGCACGATGATTGCTTGGGTGATTCTCACAATAATCAACCTGTTGGTCGTCGTGGGAGCTATTCTAGCGGTATTTACTATGCGACCCGGGGAAACAGTTAGAACACCAATTGGTGAGGTCACAAAGCCCCTCAAGCGACTATCAAGACTATTCAAAGACACTGACGGCAAAGTCATCGCTGAATACACTGATGGGTCTAAGGACATCATCAAGCTTGAAACAGCACAAGCAATCAAAGGAGATACTGGCAGTAAAGGCGACAAGGGAGATAAAGGTGAAGCCGGTGCTACCGGTAAAGACGGAGCTAACGGCAAGGACGGATATTCACCAACAAAGAGCGACATCTTAGCAGCTGTCAAAGAGTACTGCGCTACGAGGAATCAGTGTATTGGTGAGACTGGTGCTAGGGGCGACAAAGGAGATAAGGGCGACTCTGGAGTCAACGGCAAAGATGGCAAGGGCGGAGACCTGGTGCGTTGTACTGTTGTAGATTCAGATACAGTCGAGATAGAAATTAAGCCGGCAGGCTATACATCATGGCTAACGTTGGCACAAGTAAAGGGGAGGTGCTAATGTCAGGAAGTGAAATCGCTACCGAGTTAGCGAAGTTATCAAGGCAATCACAGACAGATGGAGCAATTTTGTTTTGTGTGATGGTTGTTATAATAGGGATTGTGTGTTATTTAGTAATAAAATCAAAGGAGGACAAATAATGATAGAAAAAGCATTGGTATGGTTTTACGCTCGTAAAGGCAAGGTCAGCTATTCGATGGAGCGCCGAAATGGCCCAGGTTCATATGACTGTTCGTCATCGGTGTATTATGCCCTAAAAGAAGCAGGTATACTGCCGTCAAGCTACTGGATTGGTAACACCGACACACTGTTCGATGCGTTAGAAAAGAATGGCTGGGTGCGAGTTCCAACAGACGCTAACGGCAACGCACAGTGCCAGCGAGGCGACATCTTTATTTGGGGTATTCGCGGCAACTCAGGCGGTGCTCTTGGACACACGGGAATGTTTGTGGACGCAGATAATGTCATCAACTGTCGTTATCAAGCCGGCATTGTAATAGACAACCATGACTGGCTATGGAGCGCATCAGGACGGCCGCCATATGCGTTCTATCGATTCGTTGGTAAGTCAGCACCAGCTGTACAGCGACGCGTAGCGTTGCCAGAGGTGTACTATGCTGATGAGGTAGCTACAGTATTTAATATTCGCCAGATTCGCTGTAATCGTCTCTCAAACGCATTTGATTGGGAAGATAACGGTATTCCAACAGCTGTAGCGCTACGAGTAGACAGAGATGGTTATGCGATAGGTGGAGAAGTCAATACTGGTGATTACTTCCGTGTGCTTGGCCGCATGGATGTGTTGGCAGAGGAAATTGATGGTGGACATAAATATCTACGGCTACGAATGGGCGAAGAGAATGTTTGGGTATTAGCTGAACGCACCCGCGCTCTAGCAGAGAATGACCCAGGTACGCCACACCCAGGAACTCGCCCTGAACCGCAGCCAGCACCAAAAGTACCAGAACCAGCTCCACAGCCGCAGCCAGAGCAACCGAAGCCCGAACCAAAACAGCCTGAAGCTCCAGAACAACCAGCGCCTACACCAAAACCTGAAGAACAACCACAGGAAAAGCCGTTAGCACCGCAGCCGTCTATTGATGACATTCTACGAGGACTGGGGGTTGGCGAGAAGACCATGGGTGCATTCAAAAAATTGCTGCATAGCATTATAGAGTTTATTACTAACCTGTTTAAGAAAAAGTAATAGGAGGTCAGACATGACAAAACCAAACTTAACTAAAGAAAACCTTAAAAGTATTGGCAAAGTGGCACTGTACGCAGGTGTATCAGCTGCATTATCTGCTATTGTGGTGTATATTGAGAAAAATCCAGGCATGCTTGGTGTATACACGCCAATTATTAACGTGATATTGGTTACTATCATCAAAGCGTTCAAAACCGAGGAATAACAGCCAGTGGGTGGCGAAAATAAACAATTCAGATGGACAGCGTTGTTCAGAGATGGACACGTTATTGAGCAGCCGCTAGGAAACCGTGAGGAAACCCTAGCGGCGCTTAAACAATTGGCTGACTATATGTACGGCACACCAGAAAATCCACGCAAACATTACCTGGTATGGTTCAAAATGGAGAATGGTGAGCAGGAGTTTATTGTATCATTTGACAGTGATGGCGATGCATACATCAACACTAGCGATGGTAAGATGATTATGACAGAGTTTAAGATACGGTCAGCACACCTGGTGTTTATACCAGAAGATATGATGGCTGTATTAGGCTTTTGCGGAGTGAATACATGTGGTGCATATGACGGTAAATGGTTGTTGATAAAAGACGACGGCACATATGAATTAGCAGATGCAGCACAATAAAATCTGAGTTTTAGTTAATTGATTTGCAGAATATTATAAAACACTCAAGCGGATACTATGACTATTGTGTTACTATTTATATAGAGGTACGACTATGACATGTAGGCATAATTGTAAAAATAACTGTATTAGAAACTATGATAAAACGGTTCGTCGCGGTGAGACTTTTGAGATTTCTGGCAAAACTACTGACCCACTTGTTTCTACTATTACGCTCAAGGTGTGGGACGACACAGGAGAAAAGCTTTCTAAAACTGCTTCTTTTGTTGATGGTATAGCAGTTATAAACTGTGGTATTATGCAGTTGCCAGCTAAGGAATACTACTATTCACTAACAGTCTTGTATAGCGATAGTACTATAGACATTCTACCTGACCCAGAAGAGCAATGTAGCGGCAGTCCAGATTGCTCTTTTCCTAAACTAATCGTGTGTAAAGGCGGTTATAATGGCTAACAAATGCGACTTCATAATATATAATAAAAAAAAGACCGTCTCTTTTAATTTACATCCTAGACGAGGTGTGGAAGGCCTTCAAGGCCCACCAGGGAAAGACGGCGAAACGCCACGGAAAAATGTAGATTTTTTTGATGGCGAGAGAGGCGACCCAGGAGAATCAGCATATCAAATAGCGAAAGCTCATGGTTTTACGGGCACTCCAGAACAATGGCTAGATAGTCTGAAAGGCGATAAAGGCGAGAGAGGGCAAGACGGATATACTCCTAGAAAAGGGATTGATTACCGTGATGGCGTTGACGGGATTAATGGCCGTAACGGAAATGACGGAGCGCCTGGGAAGTCTGCTTATCAGCTAGCAGTAGCAGGTGGCTACCCTGGAACTGAACAACAGTGGCTGGCGTCACTGAAAGGCGAACGTGGAGATGATGGTAAAGATGGTGTCATCCAAAAAGTGAATGGCAAAACTGGCGCAAATATAACATTGACTGCTTCAGATGTTAACGCCGATGCCCAGGGTGATGCTGCTACTGCAAAAACAGAGGCTAAAGCTTATACTGATATAGCAATCTCTAATTTAGATAATAATCTAGGTACAGCTGCCAAGAAAAACGCCAATGAATTTGCCACGGCTGCCCAGGGTGCTAAAGCTGATACTGCCATTCAAATCGAACAAGACCCGACTGTTCCGTCTTGGGCTAAAAGTCCAGCCAAACCGACCTACAATAAATCTGAGATAGCTGGGTTACAGGCTGAATTAGATAGTAAACGCGACAAAAGTGTGGCAATACCGTATAATGACATATCTGGAGTGCCTGACCTTACTCTAAAAGCCGACAAAACCTACGTAGACGACCAAAACGTAATCCTTACGAAGAAAATAGACACTGGTTTAGAGAATAAAGTCAATAAATCTGGCGATACGATGACTGGCAATCTAGCCGTCCCCTCAGTCTCGATAAATGGCTCTGACTTTCTCACAGGTACAGGATTTCCGAACGGTGTAGTTGCAGCGCCTGTTGGGTCTATATATGTGGATAAGAGTTTAACCTGTGGAGCATTGCTCTGGATTAAGCAAACTGGCACTGGGAATACAGGATGGAGGGTCTTGAACGGTGATACAGGCTGGCTAGATTGCAATAATATCTTTAAGTCAATATTTGACGATTCAGACCCACTGAGCACAGGTTGTATGATTAGACGAATCAATAATACTGTTTATTTCACAATTAAATCGCAGGTGAAAATAATATCCGAAATCAGTGTCAACATTAAGAATGGCGGTTTTTCAAGCGGCAATCAGATTCCGCAACCAATCATCGTTCAGCAGCTAAGAAAAACAAACAACTCAGGACAAATGCAAATCACTAACTATTCATTTATGTGGCTACCTGGCTATGCAGGCTGTAAGGTGGGCGATAGGGTGGTTTGTAACTCGAACTACACAACCGTGGCTGATTGGCCAACAACATTAACTTTTTAAGGAGAACGTATGAAATACCAATTGAAGCAACCATTTATCTCAGAGGGCAACTACGAAATCAAGCGCTTCCTAGGCGAATTAGGTGGCGAGCCTGTCTATGAAGATGAAATGACTGAAGAATACTACGATTCACAAATCGAGCTTCATGATAAAATCGTGGAAAAGTTACAAGCCCAGAAAGAGAAACTGGTTGAATTTAAGCGGTCTGGTGAATATACGCCAGAGCCAGAGACAAGTGGCATATTAGAGGAGTAGGCAATATGGTAGGAGGCGTATATGATAACATTTGAGGAAATGAAAAAGAAAGCAGCTGCATATTGTGGCTTGTATGATGATGCGCCAGAGATGGTAAAGATTGCTGACGACATAAACATTGGTGTAAAAACATTCAATAATGCTGCTAGGAGGTACTACACAAAAAAAACAGGTACAATTAGCATAAAATCTGGACAAGATGTAATAACATTGCCAAATTATGTACTTAGACTATCTGAATTATTGCTAGGAGATAATTCGTCGCCAATGACCCCTGTCGTAAGTGATTCGGAATGGGCTATGTTAACCACTCATAAGTTTTCTAGTAATAAGCCAACACACTATTTCGTGTTAAATGGTACTCAGTTAATGATATATCCTACACCAATTAAAGATATAACACTAAAGATGTACTATGAGCCAAAAATGGTGGATATGTCACTAGATGATATATGTGTTGAAGCTGAAGTTACTAATGGCAGCGATACTGTTGTCTGCTTGTTCGCAGATGATTTTGAACCGAGTATAAAAAACAACTGTTATCTTACTGTTGACAACGGAATTGATGGATACTGGTACAGAATAGTTTCAATAGATACAAATAACAGAAAAAATAACATCATTTTAGAATCTCCATACCAAGGAGCAACATCTGACACTGCTCATGTCAGGATTGGACAGTGTCCATTGTTTCCAGAGGAATATCACCTAGCGCCAGTACACTATGCCGCACAGCAGTTTTTCCTGCTACGCAAAGACTTAGAGAGTGCGGGTATGTATGGGCAGCTATTTGACAAGGCGCTTGCTGAATATCGTAGGGTTTATGGCAAAAAGACGTCTGGTGGTGTTATTAACAGCAGGGGCACACGCATGAATAGCGACGGCCGTGTGTTTCCAGGTATTTTGAGGGGGTAGTATGGCATCAGGAAACGCAGGAGATACGATTGTTAGCCAGACAGCGTTTTATGGCGGCAAAGGTACTGACCGAAAAATTGGTATCAAGAACAGTTTTGGTGACACAGAGTGCCTTGATGCACGCAAAAACCCAAGCCAAATGACAGTGCTACCTGGCGCACGTAAGTTAAGTGATAGCGACCTCGCCAGCCTGATTGTGGCTATGACACAGACACCAGACGGCGTGCGATGGGGTATTGCTAAAGATGGTAAACTATACAAGATTGATAATGATAATGACATCACATTAGCGGCAACGCTACCAAATTGGGAAAATGGTACATTTGGTGATTTGGCATACTGGAGGCTTACGGACATACTGTATATCACTGGTATCGATAGAATATACGCCTACACAAATACTACACGCAACGAGCCATCAGAAGTGAAAACAATCACGGCAGCAGCCAGTAAATACCCAACCGTATCCAAAATCCTTGTCAAAAACCGCTTAGACAAGTGGATTGGCGGCACAGTTGACCGATGGTCATTCAAGAACGGCACAAATGGCTCATATCAACTACATGCATCATTAAAAGAAGAAGACGTGCACACATGTATATTCTTGCCAGACCAGTCGCCAATGGTGCGTATTGGCGTGAAGTTCTTGACAAAAGGCAGTGGGATGGTCACGCTGACAGTCCATGACCCACAGCACCGTGTCATGGCGACCAAAACCATTGATGCATCACAGGTCACCACCACTGGATTGACGTATTTTGATTTTGACCAAACACGGCTTGGCGAAGTGAAGAACTTTGGCACAGAGTATCATATTCACCTATATGCAGGCAGTAACGGCTATACCGCTGAATCATATGAGACTGGGCAGCTATACGGACTACACTTTAAGTACTATGCAGCGTTGCTTGAGAATACACGACGTAAGGCACATCCTATCATTAACTGGTTGGGGTCTAAATTAGTTATTGGTAATGGACAGTATTTAGTTGATTGGCTGCCGTCTGGGCTTGATGAGATTGATGAAAATGAGTTTGACCGACATCGTGCAATTGTTGAGACTGGCATGGAGATTACCAGCCTGACAAGCAACGATGAGTACGTTGTGGCTGGTTGTGAAAAGGTGAGCTCAGTACCAGGTAGGGCATTTCAAGAGGGCATGCTAGGTTTTTGGGACGGTTATGCAGATGCACTTAACTTCAAGATTGATACCCCTATGGGCGAGCCAAAAAGCCTGTATACATATCAGAATATTACGTATGCAGTCATTGATGGGGCTATTTACGCCTACACAGGAGGTAAACAGCTTATTAAGACTAGAACTCTCAATGATTCACAGAGCGAATACACAAATACACGTGATGCGACTGACGTATACCCGAAGTGTATGGCAGTGCGGCGTGGTATTCTGCTGATGGCATACCCAAGCATAACTACTCTGAAAACAATGCGACATGGCATTTATTCATGGGGGTCTGTTGATAAAAATTATCCAAATAGTTTCTATTATTCATACGATATACCAGAGACAACTGGTAATTATAATAGTGATGACCAAAAGTTAGAGATTGGTGGCATTTGGAATTATGGCGATACTCTGTATTATTCATACAGCGTCACTGATACTCACACAAACACTACTACCTACAATATGGCGATTGTAGATAATGATAGCCGACCAGCCAGGAAGTTCAAGTACGAGAGCCTGAAATACGACGGCGGTGCGCCATGGACAGAAAAAATGGCAATGCGTGTAGGTGCGACGTTCAGCAAGTTACCAGCTGGTGTAAAAATCACACCAAAGTATCGTGTTGACGGCGGAGAATGGGTTTATGGTACATATAGTGCTAAACAGGGCGATATAGAGGTAAAACTGGAGATAAATAAGCGTTTTCGTGAGCTTGAGTTTGGTTTTGATGGTGAAATGGACGATACCAATACTATTTCGCCACGCATAATATCCGTGCAGGCTAACGTGCGAAGTTTAGGTGAGGAGAGGAAGCTATAATGGCAGAGACTGTATATAATTCAAACACTGGGGATATTGAAACACCTTATGAAGAGCTAAAAACTAGCAAAATAAGTGATACGTTCATGACGGTTGATGATACTAACATCACTAACCTTGCTGAGCAAAACCAAATTGCACCAAGACAACAAAGAACAGGACAGCAACGAGGTGACCAGCAACTTCAGGGTTTAATCAAGGTTGTTGACCGCAATGGACGTGTTGTGGTAATGATGGGATACTCTCAGGGGGCATTCTAGTGCAGCCGCCAGCAGACGCAAAACGCTTGCCTAGTACAATGATTACCAAGCGTGATTATGGTATTAAGATTGCACGTCGTGGCTATGACGCACGATACGCCTCTGATAACAATTTATTGTACAACTCATCATTCCCATTGCTGGCTATAGTGGACTTCTTGCAGGAGGGCGCAGAGTGGGAAATACAGGAAACTGGTGCGTATGAACATTGGAACGAGTTTAATGGCAGCACATCGCAATTATGGCAGCATAAGGTACGAGTGGCGCATACTCTTGATTATGCACCAATGGTTATAAACCTAGATAATATCAATACAGTAGGAGAGTATTTGGGTTGGGACACAAAATACATTTACTATAAACGTATTTTTCAGAGTGCAGGTGAGTATAATTCCTATATCAGTAGTGGTAGCAAGAAACCAAAGCTACTTGTGATAGCTGTTAATATTGACCGTGATGTCGAATATCCATATCTTGATGATGGGCTGCCAATTGATTGGGGCAATCAGTATGATTATGGGTTCAAACATATATTAACTGGCAATCCAAACACCGCCAGCCCAATGGATTTAGGGATAAACGCAAACATTCAGTCAATGATGGTGGTTGCGGTGAAAATTGCGACCAGTGATAAAAAAGACGTAAAATTATACATACCAAATGGCATTAGTATTGATAAATTGTCGCCATTTTGCTTTGTGCAAAGTAACGACGGGACTTGGAGACAGGGTGGCATATCTATACAAGCACCAGCTGGTTTTCGCTTAACAATGTCAGGTTCTAGCACTGGGTATTATTTGCTAGATGGTCAAACATTTGCGAATAAATGCTCACTTGTGTTAGTGAGGCAGCCGATGATTGCGCCAGATAAAGACAAAACAAGTTACACTATAAATATGTGAGGTATTTATGAAATGGCTAAGGTTCGCAGGACAATACATTAATACAGGTATAGTACCACGGGAGGGTTACAGAGTT
>ERZ773043.997-NODE-997-length-16418-cov-8.685327_pt1 | contig 16418 bp, 11 predicted proteins | sample MGYA00580636_ERZ773043 | MGnify/ENA primary metagenome ERZ773043 (study PRJEB29015, sample SAMEA2737992) | human oral metagenome | biome: human oral; feature: human-associated habitat; material: dental | place: China | collected 2065 ... | reverse complement strand
ACCAAGATGCCTCTTTTTGTATGGGGAGTGTTGCGGTTGAGGGGTTGGTGTAGGAAAGTATTGACTTTGTTGTCTTTATATGATATATATATATTAGCCTTTTTGATAGCACCAGCTATCATAGGCGCTTCGTCTTCAAGTCAGACACTTGAAGGCTTGAGGTGCCAAAGGCTGGCACCTCATACAACAAGAAAGGAAGAGCCGTGAGCTCTTTTCTTGACACTATCTCCATCTTCATTGTTTTTGCACCGTGGCTTCTCGGAGCCACGGTCAACAAGGCCTTTGAGAGTGATAGGTGGCGAGACGTCGCTACCTGTATCGCTGTAATTGCCGCCTTGACGGTAGTGTTTGCTTTCCAGGCACATGTTTGGAAAGCAAACGACTGGGATTTCGTATCCCAAACTATGGCGATAGTAATAGACACCGCAGTGCTGTTCCCCGGAGTGGCATTCTTTGTTATGATGCCATTCATGATAGAGGAGGATGAGAAGAAAGACTAGGTGCCTTCGCGCCCAGCTGGTGGGTGCAAAATAAAACAAACCAGCAAAACCGCCTGAAATCCAGGCGTCCCCGCACGGGTTACTCGTGCGGGGTTATTTCTTTTTGGAGTCAGGATTGGATGTAGCGTCTGACGTGCATGATACGTCATCCATACCGCGCTCAATCTTTAAACCAGCGCGCCCAGCAATAATATACTGCACAACCGCCGCAGCTGCTACGATCGCTACGCCAGGCCATAGTAACACCGCATTTGGCGCAGTGAAGTCAAAGAAGTGGCGCAATGGAATAATCGCAAACCCAGCAATTGCCACCACCGCGACTGCAGCCAAGTACAGCGCACGCGCCAATTTCGCGCGGTTATCAAGCGTAACACCAAGCATAATTCCCGCCAAAAACACCAAATATACACCAAAAAATGTTGCGATGAGCACTGTCATTGTGGCAGCCTGCGGCGGCTGGACGCCAGGCGTTTTCAGCATAATCCAGTATACAGTTGCGATCGTTAAGCCTGTAAGTATAGCGATTGGCGCAACCGCCCGTAGTGTATCGCGCCAAAAACCACGCGGATCCACACGATGTGCGGGCGAAGGCGGAAACAGCGTCCACATAATTGTTGGCATCGTCACGAGAAAGATGTTTAAGAATGTCACGTGGCGCGGCGCATATGGATAGACAACGCCAAGCACGATCGTCGAAAATAGCAGCACGACGCCGTAGATAATCTTATGGAAGAAGAGAATCGCGATGATTTCAATCGCCTGAATGATCCGATTGCCTAGCTGCATGCCAGCCGGCAGCGACGTGAATGAGTTGTTCAGTAGAATCAAGTCGGCAACGCGGCGGCTAGCAGGCGCACCAGCACGCATAGCAACGCCAAGATCGGCTTGCTTAAGCGCAAGCGCATCATTTACGCCGTCGCCAACCATACCAGTGAATTTGCCTTGGCTGCGAAAATGAGCAATCAGGCGCTCTTTCTGCTCCGGCAAGACGCGCGCAAAAATCGTATGCTCGTCGGCAGCGCGCATAAAGGCTTCATCGCTTAATTTTGCCAGTTCGGCGCCGGTGATTGATTTCTCAGGGTTATGAATACCTGCTGCCCGCGCAATATATTGCACCGTACGCGGGTTATCGCCGCTAATCACACGAATCGACACGCCATGCCCTTGCAAAAAGCGCACCGTATCCTGTACGCCATCGCGTAAGCTATTGCGCAGTATAACGATTCCAAGCGGTTTGCCCGAGCCGCGCGCAAGGTTTTTAAGCGGCGTTTTTGCGTCAGAGAACCCAGCAAGCAACAGCACGCGCATACCGCGAGACACCCACGAGTCAATTTGCTTAGACTGTGTCTCATTCAATGGCGCAAGTTTCGCTACAAATTCCGGCGCCCCCATAACAAGCGTACGCGTCTTGCCGCTCATCACCGCGCGGACACCCGCTAGTTTGCGCGCCGACGAGAAGGCGAGTACGCCGGTAATATTCGCATCAAGCGGCGGATTGGCCGCCGCCAGAATTGCTGCCGCCGTAATATTACCGCCGCCTGTTTCACGCGCCACCAGTGCTGCTAGGCGAGCAACATCAGTGCGCGCGTCAAACGATTCGCACGATTCTAATGTTACTTCATCGCTCGTTAACGTGCCAGTTTTATCTACACAGAGCACGCCGAGGAGAGCCATCGCCTCAATTGCCGATAGTTTTTGCGGCAATACCTTTGCCTGCGCCAAATGCAGCGACCCAAACGCTAGCAGCAGGGAACTCGCGAGCAATAGCCCCTCAGGGATCACTGTCACCGACGCAACGGTAATTGTTTTTAAAATCTGTATCGAATCAAATCCAGAAAAATAATAACTCACAAAAATTAACAGCGATAACATAATTGCACCGTATGTCAAAAAAGTAATCGCTGTCTGGATTGCGCGCTGCAATGGCGTAAGCGCCGGCGTGTAGCGCTTTAGCACCGCACTGATCGCGCCAGCGCGCGTATCTGCCCCAAGCGCCTGCACAGTAACGATACCGTCGCCCGCCGTTACAACAGTCGCAGCGTATACGCGGTCATGCGCTGATTTCTCAACGGCTGCCGATTCACCGGTTAGCATGCTCTCATCTAGCTCTAGCCCGTGCGACCGTACCACGTCGCCGTCTGCCGGCAGTTCATCGCCCGCGCGAATGTATAGTATGTCGCCTAACCGCAATTTATCATACGAAATCTCAACGATTTTGCCCTTACGCTCCACGCGCGCAATCGGCGCATTCATTAATTCCAGCTTTTTCAGTACGCGTTTGGCGCGAATTTCCTGCACGACACCAATTACCGTATTAATAGAAATCACTACCGACATAAACCATGCATCGCGATACTCGCGCACGTAGAGCAGCGCGCCCGCCAATACAAAAACCGCCAGTACGACGGGCGAAAGCACATTCCGTTTTATAATTTCCAGATAATCGCGCATCAGTTGGTCAAGATCCTCCGGTACGCTAGCTTCACCGCCGGACGCCAACCGGTACGCGCATCGTGGTCGGCGCAATAAATCATATCATTTTTCACCTCGTTGATAATGAGAAGTGCCGGGCAATACGGTGCAAGCGTACGATAATACCGCAAGTCATCCGGCTGAATATCGCGGCGACCTGGATAAATAGCGACGAATTTACGCCGTGCAACATCGTCAAAGTACATTGGACGACCCCGCGGCGGCACAAACATCTCCACCCGCACACCCATGCGCGTCGCCATCTTTTTGATATCACCAAGCGTTAAATGCGCCGGGCCTTCAATATAGCAATATAATTGGCGTTTTTTTGACACAAAAAACGTCGCCTGTGCATTCTGTCCGCAATTAAGGCGCTGCACGACAATCGCGTCAACTTCAATCGGCATACCAAACAACTCGTTTGCCGCCCGCTCCAGCGCCAAACTATCAACCAACTGGTCGGATTCCATAGGGTAATTATAGCATAATCGCCGGGGTGTAAATTCGGAGCACACGTATCTTTTTCAAGAGCGAGAGCTATAGGCATCGTAAAGCTCTCATAGCGGGTAGCCTGCAGCACTCAACATGCGGTACAATAAAATGCAATGACAGCTTTTCATGCGCGCTACAACAAACTTAATGCCGCCCAGCGCGAGGCGGTCGATACAATTGAAGGACCCTTGCTCGTAGTGGCAGGGCCAGGTACAGGTAAAACTGAGCTGCTGAGTATGCGCGTCGCAAATATTCTATATAAAACCGACACGCTGCCGGAAAACATTTTGTGCCTCACGTTTACCGACAGTGGCGCAACAGCAATGCGAGCGCGCCTGGCGCGTATTATCGGGCCTGATGCCTACAAAGTAGCAATTCAAACATTTCACAGTTTTGGCACAGAAACGATCAACCACAACAGCGAATATTTTTACCATGGCGCGGCATTCAAACCGGCTGACGATTTAACAATGCACGCATTCATGACGCAGATTTTCGATGAGCTGCACTATGATAATCCGCTCGCAAGCAAAATGAATGGCGAATACACGCACCTGCGCGACGCTATGCAAGTGATTAGCGAACTAAAGCAGGCAGGCTTGGCAGGCAATGAATTGCTGCAGATTATTGCAAGCAACGATGAGACGCTTGACGCAGTCGAAGCGAATGTAGCATCAATTTTCGCAAACAAAATCAGCAAAACAACAATCACGCTCATCGCGCCCATCGCAAAGGTGGTCGCCGAGCTGCCGCTGCCGAAATTACCGCCCGCAATTACGCCGCTTGCAAACAATTTGGCACTTAGCTTAGCGCATGCCTTCGATGCCGCGGTTGAATCAGGCAAAACCACGCCAATCACCGCCTGGCGCAACGCCTGGATGGAGAAAGATTCAACCGGCGCGTTTGTGTTTAAGGATCGTAAGCGCCATGCTAAGCTGCGTGCTATGGCGCCAGTATATAACCGCTACCGCGAACTGATGCAGAAAGCGGCGTTATACGATTACGATGACATGATCCTAAGTGTCGTGCAAGCAATTGAGCGATCGTCTGAACTCAAATTCAATCTACAAGAACGCTATCATTATATCCTCGTCGATGAATTTCAGGACACGAATTTAGCACAATTGCGTATTCTGTTTAATCTCACTGATAACCCGACAGGCGACGCGCCAAATATTATGGCGGTTGGCGATGACGACCAGGCAATTTACAGCTTTCAAGGTGCGGACGTTGGCAATATTCACCGGTTCCGCGAACACTATCCAAATTACCGCCATGTCGTACTCACCGAAAACTACCGCTCAGCGCAAACGATCCTTGACGCCGCACGTGCCGTCATTACGCAAGCAAGCGGACGCTTAGAAACAACGATGGAGATTAATAAGCAATTAACATCGCATGCGGCAGAAAGCAAGACGGTTGAATTGCACGAACATGCTACGCCCGCAGACGAACGTGCTTGGATCGCAAAACATATCGCCGAACAGATTGCGCGTGGCACTCGCCCAAGCGACATCGCTGTAATTAGCCGACGGCACCGCGATTTGGTCGAGTTACTGCCGTATCTGCATGAGCGCGGCATTGCGGTCAATTACGAACGGCGAGATAACGTGCTAGATGACGAGCGTATCATGGCAATTGAGCTGCTTGCACGCGCTGTTGTCGCTATTGCCGACGGACAACACAGCGAAGCCGACAGCTTACTGCCCGAGCTTGTGTCGCATCCAATGTATGATTTTTCGCCTGAAACAATCTGGAAACTAAGCGTTAACGCCTACCGCAACCACACATCATGGATTAATACCATGCTTGCAACGCCCGCGCTCGCACCATTTGCAGCATGGTTGCTGGAGCGGGCAAGGGCAGTCGCGCACGAATCGGTCGAAGAGTTTATTGACGAGCTCATCGGCGTGCCAAACAATAAGAAGCGGCAATTTACATCACCGCTCTACGATCACTATTTCGGTGCAGATGTACTCGCAAAAAATCCCGAAGCGTACCTTGAAGCACTTGAAGCTCTGCGCACAATCCGCAGCAAACTGCGCGACTACCGCGGCGATCATCTCACCATCGCCGATTTTGTCGACTTCATTGACGACTACCGACAGCTTGATACGCCAATTACTAGCGTACGCCGCCGCAGCGATACAATCGACGACGCTATCAACCTGATGACCGCCCATAAGTCTAAAGGACTTGAGTTCGACACCGTCTACGTCATTAATTCCATTGATGCGCAGTGGGGCGAACGCGTCCGCGGGCGCAGCCGCACTATCAGCTACCCGGAAAATATTACTATCGCGCCGAACGCTGATACCTACGATGAGCGCCTGCGCCTCTACTTCGTCGCTATGACGCGCGCTAAACGCCAGCTGTTTTTAACGTACGCACGCGCCGATCTAAACGGCAAAGATACGCTCGTCGCCAGCTTCCTGACTGGCGTAAATTTACAGCCAATCGTACACCACACGCTGGAAACAGTCGCGCAATTAACCGCACAAGCACAAACTGCGTGGCATGACCGTATCGTTCATAGGCCAACTGCTAGCATGAAAGCATTACTCGCACCAATACTGGAACAATACAAGCTTTCTGCCACACATCTCAATAATTTCATTGATATCTCGCACGGCGGGCCGCAAGGATTTCTAATGAATAATTTGTTGCGCTTTCCGCGCGCAAAAACGGTAAGCGCCAGCTTCGGTACTGCTATTCACGCCGCATTGCAACGCGCCCACACTCACTTGAGCGCTACCGGCGAACGCCGCCCAGCCGAAGATGTCATTGGTGATTTTGTCCGCGAATTACACGACCAGCGCCTCAGTATAGACGAATTCAACCACTACGCTAAGCGCGGCACCGACGCGCTTAGCAAATTTTTACATACCGAATACGATAGCTTCACGCCCGCGCAAAAAGCTGAGCTCAGTTTCGCGTCGCAAGGTGTTACGCTGGGCAATGCCCGCTTGACCGGCTCGCTTGACCTCGTTGATATCAACGGCAACCATATCTTCGTGACAGACTACAAAACCGGCAAGCCAAGCACAAGCTGGACAGGGCGGGGCGATTACGAAAAAATCAAGCTGCACAAATACCGCCAACAGCTTATGTTTTACCAATTGCTCTGCCAGCACTCGCGCGATTACGCCAGCTATGAGTTTGACGGCGCGATTCTGCAGTTCGTTGAGCCGGACTCACATGGCAATATTCACAGCCTCGACCAAACGTTCAGTGCTGAGGAGCTCGCACAATTCGCTGCACTCATCACCGCAGTCTGGCGCTGTATCATCACGCTCGAGCTGCCAGACGCGAGTGATTACTCTGCTGATTACAAGGGTATATTGCAATTTGAGAAAGATTTGATCGCGGGAACCGAGACAAGCGCACAGAACTAGCTGCCGTGCAGATCACGCTGATCCACCCGCGCGAAACGATCCTAAGGCACGCCCCGACCCAGCGCGCAGCAATCATTAAAAATATGCTAACCAGCCCGAATTATAGCAATAAACTTGACTTTTTGCCCAATAATCGATATATATATTAGCTTTTCGCTCGTATTTAGGGCGAGGAGCCGCCCTATAGCGAGATGAAAAGTAGGCACTATCCACCGCGCCAACGACAGAAAGGGAAACATTATGTTTTCTTTCAAAGAGGCTGCTAAGATTGTTGCACTGATGAACGTCGACGAGCGTCGAAAGTTTAATGAGCTTGGTGTGAAGCTCATTGAGGTCAAGGGGAGCGGCTGGTTCGCGTCGTTGCAGCGACGCTACTATGTCGTCCGGATCGACTATTTGCTGAACTCGGTCGTTGACCGCTTCATCTCTGGGCGCTAACCCGCCCCTTATAAAAGCCCGCCTCCGCAACTCAAGCGGCTGGCGCGACGCTTTATCGGGGCGGGCTTTTTTCATGTACGAGTCAGATAATAATTTACACCGCACTAATATCACCACATAGGTCAAACAGATGATTACATAAACAAAGCAAACGAATAGAATGTGCTTGACTAACATCGCATAGCATGGTACGATACAAATGTTCCAACTGAGCGAATCCTGGTGTTGCTCCCGATGAGCACACCCGAAACGCTCTGGTACGGGAGCGTTTTGTACGGGATTCGCCGATAATTCCTGCCGATACTTCGGCGGGAAGGAGGTGTATGCCTCATGGGGTTTCTCGGCCTCTTCGCCGACCGCTCGGCGGACGCCTACAACAAGGCGGCGCACGCCGTGCAGAACGGCACAGCCTCCCCTGAGCAGCGGGCGATGAACGCCCGCGCCGCCAAGACGGCGGGTAGCTTTGGCGACAAGGCTCGCGCTGCCGAGCGCGGTGAGCTGAAGGACGACAAGAAGGGTTGGTTCTGACCCTTCACCCTTCAGCCAAAAAAGCGGTCGGGTGCATCGTACAGCACCCCGAGAACACGGAGCTTAAGCTCCGCCCGCTCGTCCTACCCGGACGCAAACTAGGGTCGGGTCTGTGATTTCTTCCCGGTCGCTTCTGCGCAACAATGTGCAGGGCGGCAAAAGAAATCACCGGGCGCGTATGGCAACCGGCTTACATGGGGCATTACTCCTTATGTAAGCTGTGGCGGGTTCGATTCCCGCCGCGCCCACTGGGGTCGTTCGTCTTATCGGGGTGACGGACGACGGTGGTTAGCGGGAGCATAGCAACGATGCTACGCTCCCCGAGCATATGCTCCCACCCGGAGTGGAAGATCTTCCCTTCTTTCACTCCGCCCTTCCTCGTAGCTCCGGCGTCATTGCCGTTTTGAGCCTCCCCCTATCTCAAGAACGAGATAGGGGCTTATTTATTTCCGTGATACAATGACAAAGATGAAATCATTTTGGGATAAGCTGCCGCAACCATTTTTCGCGCTTGCGCCGATGGAAGCGGTGACAGACGTCGTATTCCGCCATGTCGTGCAGCGGGCAGGCGCACCGGACGTATTTTTCACCGAATTTGCTAATGCGACAGGTTGGGTACATGCTGGCGATAAAGCGATTGCCGGACGGCTACTTAAAACTGGCGACGAGCACCCGCTAGTAGCGCAAATCTGGGGAGGGGAGCCAGGCGACATGGAGCAATTCGCGGCGCATTGCGCGCGGCTTGGCTTCGACGGTATCGATATTAACATGGGTTGCCCGGCAAAAAGTGCTATCAAATCCGGCGGAGCAGCACTAATTCGCCGCCCAGACGTCGCAGTCGCCGCTATTCATGCCGCTAAGACCGCCGGATTGCCTGTCAGCGTCAAGACACGGCTTGGTTACACGCACGTCAATGAGTGGCGCGAGTGGCTACGAATATTACTAAAGCAAGACATCGCTAATCTAACTATTCACCTGCGCACGAAAAAAGAAATGAGTAAGGTACCGGCGCATTATGAACTGATTAACGATATCGTCGCGCTGCGCGACGCAGTAGCGCCGCATACGCTGCTAACGATTAACGGCGACATACGCGACCGAAAACATGGACTAGCGCTCGTATCTGAGCACCCTGGCGTTAACGGCATTATGATCGGGCGGGGCGTGTTTGCGAACCCATTTTGCTTCGCTGCAAACGACGCCGGGTGTTTGCATTCTCAGAATAATCCAGAGCAAAACGAAACTATTTCGACTAATAACGATAGCGCAGTAATTCGGTGCGCAGAATTATTTAGTCTCCTCAGATACCATCTTGACCTCTTTGATCGCTACCAGCTGCAAACTGGACGCCCGTTCGAAACACTTAAACGCTTCTTCAAAATCTACGTTAAAGGCTTTGACGGCGCAAAAGAACTGCGCGATCAGCTAATGCACACAGCCTCAACCGATGAAGTACGCCAGATCCTGCATATTTATTCAACCACTCAATAGAAAGATTGATTAAAAAACCACAGGCAAATAACGCGTCATGGTACAATGAAAGAAATGAAGCTATATAATACCCTCACGCGCAGCCTTGACGAATTTACGCCAATATCGCCAGACCGAGTAACGCTCTACACCTGCGGGCCAACGGTATACGATTATCTTCACGTTGGCAACTGGGCAGCCTACGTTTATTGGGATACATTGGTGCGCGTACTGAAATTTAACGGATACGAGGTTAAGCGCGTGATGAATATCACCGACGTCGGGCATTTAGTAAGCGACGCCGATGACGGCGAAGACAAACTAGAGAAAGGGGCGCGGCGCGACGGCAAAACCGCTTGGGAAATTGCCGAGCATTACACTGATGCATTCGTGCGTGGTATGCACGAATTTGGGTTAGTTGCACCGGAACATATGGTGCGCGCAACAGATTTCATTCCGCAGCAATTAGCGCTCGTCCGCACGCTGAAAGAGAAAGGCTACACGTATCAAACCAGCGACGGGATTTATTTTGACACGAGCAAGTTCCCGCGCTACGCAGATTTCGCACAATTAGATTTAGCGGCGCAAAAAGCCGGCGCGCGCGTTGAGGCTAATAGCGAAAAACGCCAGCCGTGGGATTTTGCGCTGTGGAAATTTACCGAGCCGGGCAAGCGCCGCGATATGGAGTGGGAAACGCCAGAAGATTTGCTTGATTCACACGGGCGCGAAACGCCCGGGGCAGCGAGTGGAGCGGCAGGCGTAATTATGGGTTTCCCAGGCTGGCACCTAGAGTGCAGCACCATGGCAATGGAGCTGCTTGGGCAAACAATTGATATTCACACCGGCGGTATTGACCATATTCCCGTACACCACACCAACGAGATCGCCCAGAGCGAAGCAGCAAGCGGCGTACAATTTGCACGGTATTGGCTGCACTGCAATCACCTGAAAATTGACGGCGGCAAAATCAGCAAGTCGCTCGGCAACGGCTATACAATGGCTCACCTAAAAGAACGCGGCTTCACGGCGATGGATTTACGCATGTTTATTTTGCAAAGCCACTACCAAAGCGAAGGAAACTTCTCATTTGATATTCTAGCGGCTGCGCGCAACCGTTTGAAGAATTGGCGCGATGTCGCCTGCCTGCGCCATCAAATTCACGACCGCTTGAATGACGATACAAAGCGCAATGACGCGCCGCAGTATTTTTCGCCGCAGGCCGCGATCGGCGCAATGCGCGAAGCGCTCAACAATAATCTGAACACGCCAGAAGCGCTTAGTATTATCGACGAGTCGTTTTCGAGTATCAGCCAACGACCGCTTGACGCAATTTACCGCACGGGATTAGTAGAGCTACTGCAAACAATTGACGATGTACTCGGGCTCCAGCTGCTTGATTCAACGCCAGATATCAACGACGATGCTAAGCAGCTACTGGTAGAACGCCGGCGCGCCCGCGACAATAAAAATTGGGTACGCTCTGATGAGCTGCGCGACCAGCTCAAAACACTAGGAATTATCATGCGCGACACGGCGTACGATACAATTTGGACGTATGCATGAAAACGATATTATTCTGATGACGCAGCTTTTTTGAGCTTGCTCGCCAGCTTACCAAGCACCGGCTTGTCGTGTTTGCTTTCTTCACGCTTAGCTTTGGCGCGCTCAAGGTAGTCGTCAAGGAACACTTTGATCGTACCGGCGATTGGAATAGCAATGAAACCGCCAGCAACACCTGCAACATACAGACCAACCGTCACCGCTGTCAGAACCATCAGAGCTGATAGCTCGACTTTCTTAGACTGAATCGCCGGCGAAATGAAGTTATTCTCAATCTGCTGGTACACAACGAAAAATACCGCGTAAGCGATACCCGCCGGCACATTGTTAAACGCTAGAAGCAACGTAACGAGAACGCCGGCAATCGTCGCGCCAAACATTGGGATCAGAGACAGTACAAACACGATTAAAATTGTCGGCATAACCAAGTTTGCGTCAATTGCCGGCACAAATAAACTAATACCGAATACAAATGCACCCGCTACTAATGAACCAATACCGGAAACTGTCAACTGCCCGGCAACATAGCCGGTAATAACATTATAGATGCGCCCAACAAGCCGTTTATGGTGTTCCATGCGCGCTTGATTATCATACAAACCCCAAACGCGCCGCATCCACTCCGGACCCTCAAGCAGCATCAAGAACGACAATACAATAACCAAGAATAATGAGGTCATAAACGACGCCAGCGAGCCGACGCTGCCAATAATACTGCCGCTTAGATCGGTCGCCCAGTGAGATGCTTGCGTTCTAATTGATTCCAAAACTGAGTTTACTTGCTCGCGCATGCTATGCTCGTCAATAAACCGATTGACACCGTGCCACTGCGTGCTCGCCTGATCAATAATCCCAGGCACCGACTCGGCAAACTTCGCCGTCTGCTGCACGATTGGCGGCACCACAAACCACACGACACAAAATAAAAACACGACGAGCAGCGTAAATGCGAGCGCTGTACCGCCTAACCGGCTTTTGCCGGGAATGAGCTTTGCCAGCCGCGCCACTGGACGATTGAGCGCAAGCGCCAAAAACAGCGCCGTGCCCAAAATAACCAGCGCTGTCTGCGCTAAATAAATTGTTAGCCCCACTAGGCCAAAACCAATCACCACAAGCCAAAAGCGAATAAACGTTTTTGTGTCAATTTCAATTTGTACCTTCATGCCTATTAGTATAGCGCAATCATTCAGATTGCGCACCCGATCTAGTATACTATGCTTATGGCTTTCTACACAAAATCAGTAAAACAAACACTCGACGATCTCCAAACAACAAGCGGCGGATTGTCGGCAATTGAATCAAAACAGCGGCTACGGCAATACGGGTCAAATTCAATAAAATTACGTACCGAGCCGCTCTGGCGCAAACTGCTTGAACCGTTCTTATCAGTCTTTATGGCGGTGCTTGTCGTAGCAATTGGCATCAGCCTGTGGCATCGGTCGTATTTTGACGCAGCCATTATCGGCGCAATCATATTAATGAATGCTCTGATTTATTACGTGCAGCGGTTTTCAACCGAGCGGATTTTACGTTCGTTGCAAAAGCGATCCACAGTGAAAGTTGAGGTGCTGCGCAAAGATAAAAGCGTCACGGTCGACGCTGTCAACATTGTGCCGGGTGATGTCATCATACTGGACGAAGGAGACAAGATTCCTGCCGATGCCCGCATTATTGAAGCGCGGTCGTTTCGCGTCGACGAATCACAGTTAACGGGCGAATCACTGCCAATTTCAAAGCAAGCTGAAACACTTGGCGCCGACCGGCAAATCTACGAACAATCAAACATGGTCTTCCAGGGGTCATTCGTTATCGGCGGCGAAGCGCGTGCCGTCGTCGTAGCGACGGGCAACAACACTGAATTTGGGCGGCTGAGCGACTTGTCGGCGACGAACGAAGAAGTTAATCCAGTCGAAAGGAAAATCGATACGCTTATCACACAGATCGTTATCGTCATTAGTCTCGTTGCGCTCGTCACAATGGGGCTAGCGCTGTGGCGCGGAATCGCATGGGATGAAGCGCTACGATTCGTGATCGCGCTGAGCGTGAGCGCTGTGCCTGAGAACTTACCAATTGCAATTTCAATTATCCTGGTTCTCGCTATGCAGCGAATGGCACGACGTAAAGCATTGGTACGCACAATGGGATCAATTGAATCAATCGGCGCAATTACAACTATTGCTACCGATAAAACTGGTACGCTTACGCACAATAAACTGTCAGTACAAGAATTATGGCATCCGCGCAACCAACGTAAATGCACATTACAGACTTTGGCGGATGCAATCGTACCACACACGCGGCACAGCGTCGCCGATCCGCTTGATACAGCATTTCGCTCGTTTATCGCAAAAAATCCGCCGGCAAACGTTCGTAAACCAGTAAAGGCGTATCAATTCGAACATGCTTTAGCGCTGAGCGGTGCGCTGTATCATAACGGCGCACAGTACGCACTAGCACTCAAGGGCGCGCCTGAGCAGCTAATTGAACGCTGTAACTTAACTGAAGGCGAGCGCGAACGCGCCACTATTGAACTGCACCATCTAACGGGGCTTGGATTTCGCGTGATTGCGCTCGGGCACGCAACGCTTAAGAAGCCGCTGGAATCACTTGAGGAAATATCGCCGCGCCAGCGTATCACGTTTGACGGATTCGTCGCTATCGCCGACACGCTCCGTGCGGAAGCAAAAAGTGCTATTGCCACCGCGCAGGCCGCCGGCATTACCGTGCGCATGATTACCGGTGACCATTTTGAAACAGCATATCATATTGGCAGGGAGCTAGGGCTCGTACATCATCGCAGCGAGGTGTTTGATAGCCGCCAAATGAGTATGATGTCCGACGATGACCTTGCTGAACGCCTAAAAACCATTCGCGTCTGCGCGCGCGTACTGCCGGAGTATAAGCACCGCATCTTAGAAATTCTCAAGCAACATGATATTACCGCTATGACAGGCGATGGCGTCAACGACATCCCTGCACTCACGAACGCACATGTCGGCGTCGCAATGGGCTCGGGCGCACAAATTGCCAAAGATGCAGGCGACATCATTCTGCTTGACAATAATTTCCAGTCGATCGTGTCAGCAATTCATGAAGGGCGTACCGTATACGCTAATATCAAACGCATGGTAACGTATTTGCTGTCGACAAACCTGGGCGAGGTGCTCGTATCGCTCGGATCGCTTATTGTCGGATTGCCGCTGCCGCTCACGCCAGTACAGATCCTGTGGATCAACATTGTCACTGATAGCGCCATGGTTATTCCGATCGGCATGGAACCGGGAGAAGCACGCAATATGAAGCAACCGCCTAAACCCGCCAACGCGCCGTTGCTCAGTACGTTTATGATTTCGCGGATTATTATCATGGCGCTCCTGATGGCAGTGCTTGTGCTGACACTCTACGCATTGTTTGACCATTGGCATGGCGCCGACTATGCGCGCACGGTCGCATTTTGCGCGCTTGCAACAGTACAGTGGGCGGGCGCGTTTGAGGCTCGCAGCGATTACGAGTCGCTCTTCCGGCGCATTAAAAAGCGTAATACGCCGTTCCTCGTCGGGTTGCTCGTCGCGGTCGGGCTGCAGCTCATCGCGATCGCAAGTCCATTTGCTCCCTACTTGCACGTTGCACCGATTACTGCTACCGACTTCGCCGCCGTAACAACGGTCGCATTCGTCCTGCCGATTATCGTATTAGAGCTGCACAAATGGTTCGGGCGCACATTCCTCGGCAAGCGCCCGGAGTTAAATTAAGTATATGGGAAGTGAGACAATATAACTAAAGTAGTGGTATGATGCACATCTAGGAGACGTACATTTGGCAGTCGCAAATTCAGTAGACAAAGTATTATCATTAACGACATCGAGAGACATTAGGGGGCTAGGGTTTCGGGCTATCGCTAGGCGTCGATAAAAATAGTATTCGAGATGCTTCTACAGAAATGAGCCACCCGTAATAGTCACTTTTCACCAATGTGGTTGACGGAGCATCTTACTGCCTAGTCATCAAAACCAAAAAAAATTACTCGCATTGTCGTGAAAAATCTTTTGCTTAGCGGCAGGCTGCTCACCCGCAGGTAGTCTACCAATAGCCGACTTGAGGGCATCTAAGCATAGCCAATGGGCGTGTATCGCATTATCGGCAAGATGTTTGTATTCCGCGTGCTCCTCTGGGTCTTGCCAGTGATAAAGATAGCTAGTAGTAATACGCTGGCCTTTGTCCGGATGTATGTATGGAACCGATCGTAGCAAGTCTAATGGTTCGTCCGTACCGTACATCACCCTATCTACGCCAAGAGTTTTGATAGCGCGAAAAGTAACATCCTCAGATGGGTTAAGTGCTGTGTATGGATTGGTCTCACAATCCCAGCCATGCGCAACTTAACAATTGAATACGGTTTCCCAATCCGACCTCTAGACAAGGAGCTTGCCATGCGCAAGAAGCAGTACGTATGTGATGCACTAAACTCAGCCGTCACTCCGGATGGCGCAACTGTTGAAGTGATGGGGTGGATCAAGAGCAGACGACGTCACGGGCGTATTGCGTTTCTTGATATCGTTGACTCTACAGGCACTATTCAGGTGGTCGCACATAGCAAGTCGTTGTCGGCATGTTCCTACAGTGCAATTGCCTCGACGCCCGTTGAGTCAGCCGTTCAGGTTACGGGAGTTATCGCTACTCGAGGTGACCAGCGTGAAATTCTGGCTGAGACATTTAGGGTGATCGCAATTGATACCTTGGGTCTACAGCCCCAACCTCGCGCTGGGTTCAACATCTTTGATCCGAAAATGGCAGGTCACATCACTGCCAACAAAGCAGTGTACTTGCGCGAGCCTCACTACATGGCTATCCTGAAGTTCAGGGCAAAGGTCATGCGGATCGTTCGCGAGTGGTTCGAGCTGAATGGATTCTTGGAGTTTGACGTTCCGATTCTCGTACTCGCACCACTCTACGACGACAGCACCGCCATGAAGATTGATGTTCACGGTCAGGATGCGTTCCTGACACAGTGTGCAGGGTTCTTCCTCGAAGCGGCCGCCATGGCTTTCGAGCGTGTCTACAATATGGGGCCGAGCTTCCGTGGCGAAGAATCACGTAGTAAGCGACACCTCAAGGAGTACTGGCACATCAAGGCTGAGCTTGCTTTCGGCGACCGCGATGACATCATCAAGATCGTTGAGGATCTGCTGAGCCACTTGTATGTCCGCCTGCCGGAGGAGTGCGCGGAGGAGATGGAGTACCTGGGCGCGACTCTGCACTCCAACGACTTCCAAACCCCATTTCCGCGTATTACCTACGAGGATGCAGTTGCCCATGTCCAGACGAGGGGATCCGATACCGTTCTCGGCGTCGGCATCTCGTCAAAAGACGAAGAGGAGCTTGCAAAGCTCTTTAATGGTCCGTTCTGGGTCATGGGTATCCCACGCAACGTCGAGCCATTTCCGTACGTGATCGACAAGGACAACCCCACCGTAACCAAGGTGGCCGACCTCATTGCTCCACGCGGCTATGTCCCCCCTCAAACAGATCGTGAACACTCCAGCCTTTTGTAGAATAGTTATAT
>ERZ773043.996-NODE-996-length-16425-cov-9.973488_pt1 | contig 16425 bp, 11 predicted proteins | sample MGYA00580636_ERZ773043 | MGnify/ENA primary metagenome ERZ773043 (study PRJEB29015, sample SAMEA2737992) | human oral metagenome | biome: human oral; feature: human-associated habitat; material: dental | place: China | collected 2065 ... | reverse complement strand
AGCAGTCCGACATCGAGCGTTCCTCGAGCGAGTCGGAGAAGGAGGGCATCTTCACAGGTCTTTACTGCACGAACCCGTTCAACGGGGAGAAGGTCGAGATCTGGATCACGAATTACGTCCTCTTTGAGTACGGTACGGGTGCGGTCATGGCGGTGCCGTCCGAGGATCAGCGCGACTGGATGTTTGCAACGAAGTACGGCATCCGCAAGATCCTTACCATTCGCCCGCCCGAGGGCGAGCTGCGGCTCGAGGATATGACGGCGGCATACGTTGAGAAGGAAGGCTTCCTGATCAACTCCGGCAAGTTCACGGGGATGGAGATGCACGCGGCGATGGGCGCGATCATCGATGAGGCGGAGGCGCAGGGGTTCGGCAAGCGGCGCGTCAACTACCGTCTGCGCGACTGGCTGATCTCACGTCAGCGCTACTGGGGGGCACCCATCCCCATCATCAACTGCGCGACGTGCGGCGAGGTGCTTGTCCCCGCGGAGGAGCTCCCCGTGCGCCTGCCCGAGGATGTGTCGTTTGCCCAGGGGGCGGTGTCGCCGCTCTCTTCGAGCGAGCAGTTCCTTCACTGCAAATGTCCGAAATGCGGCGGTGTTGCGACGCGCGAGACGGACACGATGGACACCTTTATCTGCTCCTCGTGGTATTACTATCGATATGCAGACCCGCACAATACCGAGCGCCCCTTTGATCGGGATAAGGTGAACTACTGGGCGCCCGTCGATCAGTACATCGGCGGCATCGAGCATGCAATTCTGCATCTGCTCTATGCGCGCTTCTTCACGAAGGTGCTGCGCGATGCGGGGATGCTGGACTTCGATGAGCCGTTCACGAACCTGCTCACGCAGGGCATGGTCATCAAGGACGGCGCGAAGATGTCGAAGTCACTCGGCAACGTCGTCTCGCCCGAGGAGATCATCGAGAAGTACGGTGCAGATACGGCGCGCCTCTTCATCCTCTTCGCCGCACCCGTGGAGCGTGATCTGGACTGGAGCGATCAGGGGGTTGAGGGCGCATTCCGCTTCCTGAACCGCGTCTGGCGCATCCTGCTCCAGTTCGAGGATGCGATCAAGAGCGCTGCGGAGACTTGCGATTCCGCAGCGCTCACGGCGGAGGAGACGGAGCTGCGCCGCGTCCTGCACACGACCATCAAGAAGGTTACGGAGGACGTGCGCGACCGCTTTATGTTCAATACGGCGATCTCCGCCATTATGGAGCTTGTCAATGCGTTCTATGCATTTCAGGACAAGCAGCTCAGCCCTGTGCTTGCGCGCGAGACAGGGAGTGCGCTCCTGCGCATGCTCGCGCCGTTTGCGCCGCACATCACGGAGGAGCTCTGGACGCGGCTCTTTACGGGGAGTGTACATGCACAGAAGTGGCCCACATATGACACGTCCGCGCTCACGCAGGATGAGATCGAGGTGGTGCTGCAGATCAATGGGAAGGTGCGCGACCGCGTAAAGATCGCCGCTGATCTGGATAAAGAAGCAATGGAGCAGCTTGTTACCGAGCTGCCCCGAGCGAAGGAGCTTACAGCGGGTAAAACAATCGTAAAGGTCATCTGTGTGCCCGGCAAGCTGGTCAATATTGTTGTCAAGGGATAATTTAGGATACTCTGTTCAAGGAAGAAAAGGGAGAGAAAAACATCATGTTAAAAGCGTTTGCTGTTCGGAGTCTGCTGCCGGAGATGCTCATCGGGCGTACGGTTTACGACGGGGAGACCGATATCGTCCTTGTCGAGGGCGGTACGGTTCTGGACCGTGAGACGATCGACCTGCTCAAGGAGAAGGAGGTCGCGTCCGTCTACGTTGATGAGGACAGTATCCTCGCTGCCGTACAGAGGGAGAAGGCCGCGAAGGCCGCGAAAGAGTCGGAGGGCTCTGAAGGATATGTAGCTCCTGAACGGGATGTAAAGCTGGATGAAAAATATGCTGAGGACTATCGCTACGTATATGGCGAGATGGAAAAACTCTTTCAGCAGGCTGCGCTCACCGGCAAGCTCAACATGGATATCCTGCAGCCGGTCATGGCGAACGGTCGTCTGCGCGATCTCTACAAGGAAGGCGCGACGGCGGTTTCCATGATCTACAGCATGAATCAGGATGGGGACTACAACCTCCATCACTGCGTCCATCTCGCGATCCTCAGCGGCCTCATGGCGAAGTGGATGGGGCTGAACGGCATCGACCGACAGAACCTCGTGCTTGCGGGGCTCTTCCTCGACATCGGCAAGCAGTTCATCGAAAAGGATCTGCTCGAGAAGAAGGGGCGGCTCACGGAGGAGGAGTTCGACATCCTCAAGAATCATGTGGTCGACAGCTTCAAACTCCTTGAGAGCAGCGATCTTTCGGGGCGTGCCGATCTCATGAACGGTGTGATTCAGCATCACGAGCGCAACGATGGCTCGGGCTATCCCTCGGGGCTCGAAGGCGATCAGATCTCGACGTTTGGCAAGGTGCTCGCCGTGCTCGACAGCTATGACGCGATGGCGTCCAGCCGTACGTATGCAGAGAAGCGTTCGCCATTCGAGGTGTTCAAGATTCTCTATGCAGATGTTCTGGATGGGAAGCTCGACTCCGAGTATGCCGTGCTCTTCATGCGCAAGCTCAACGCTGCGCTGAACGGCTGCTGGCTGCGCCTCTCGGACGGAACGGCAGGACGCATTGTCTACATTGACGAGTCGCGCGTGACGGCAATGCCTGTTGTGCAGCTCGCGGATGGCGGCTTTATTGATCTCAATACGGTCAAGGACATCACTGTCGTTGAGATCATGACGGCGGCGGATGTCAGCAAACTTTAATCGTATGAAAAAAGCACCCTGCGGGGTGCTTTTTATTTGACCGAAGAAAGCAAATTTTTTATAATAGAAGAAAACAAAAACTGCAGAAAGGAATTTCACCATGCGTACGAGAGATTTTAACGCACTGAATGATCTTCTGTTTAAGTTTATCTTTGGGCGTAAAGAAAACAAGGCGATTACGCTATCTTTTATCAATGCGGTTCTTGGGCTTGAGGGGGCCCGAGCTTTGATCGACCTGCGCTTTGCGGATCGTGAGATTGATCCGGAGGAGGAGACCGGAAAAGGCTCAACCCTTGACCTGCTCTGCATGACGAATGATGAAACACAAATCAACATTGAGGTGCAGGTACAGAATCGCCACAATATGGGGCAGCGCAGTCTGTATTATTGGGCGAAGCTCTATCAGAGCACGCTTGGGCGTGGTGAAAACTACAATAACTTACGGCGAACGGTTGCAATCAATCTACTCGGTTATGAATACCTGCCTCTTTCAGGTTTTCATCATATGTATGGTCTCTATGACGAAACGGGAAAACATCGCCTAACGGAGGACATTGAGATACACTTTTTGGAGCTGCCGAAAGTGACACGACAGGACATTCGCAGTATGCGGACGCTCGATAAGTGGATGGCGTTTATTGGAAATAAACTGAGTGACGAGGAAATGGAGGCGATAGCTATGAGCGAGGCGGCAATTGATACGGCATGGGACAGGATTGAGGCGTTTATGCGTGACGCAGGACAGCGTCGTAAGTATGAACAGCGTGAGAAGTTCGAGCATGATTATGTGAGTGACATGGAAGGCTCGTGGAAGAGGGGCGTCAGTCAGGGGCGACAGCTTGGCATTGCACATATGGCTATGAATATGCTGCGCGTCGGAACGCCAGTCGCAACAGTGGCGCAGATGGCAGAGCTGCCGGAGTCCGTTATTTGCAAGATGGCAGAGGAAAATGGCATCGAAATTCCTTAATCATAGTAATAAAAGCACCCGGCTGGGTGCTTTTTTATGTGCGGCTATTTCCATCGCCCGCTGAATGCGCTATAATACGGGAATGACTTTGACGCAGAGGAGGACAGTCTATGGCGATGGTTCCGAAACTCAATACGACGATCTTCGAGAAGGAGATCCCGTTCAAGGTCGATGCGCCATTCGCGCCGATGGGCGACCAGCCGCAGGCGATTGCAGATATCGCGGGCGGCATCGAGAACGGGATGGCGGCGCAGGTCCTCCTCGGTGCGACGGGCACGGGCAAGACCTATACGATGGCAAAGGTCATCGAACGTGTGCAGCGTCCGACGCTCGTCATTGCACATAACAAGACGCTCGCAGCACAGCTCGCAAGCGAGTTCAAGTCCTTCTTTCCAGACAACTACGTCGGCTACTTTGTCAGCTACTACGACTACTATCAGCCCGAAGCCTACATCGCGCAGACGGACACCTACATCGAGAAGGACGCATCCATCAACGATGAGATCGATGAACTGCGCCACTCCGCGACCTGTTCACTGTTCGAGCGGCGCGACGTGATTATCGTCGCGAGCGTGTCCTGCATCTACGGTCTCGGCTCGCCCGAGAGCTATCATGAGATGGTGCTCTCCGTGCACAAGGGACAGACGATCCCGCGCGAGGCAATTTTGCAAAAGCTCGTCGCCATCCGCTACGAACGCAACGACATCGCATTCGAGCGCGGACGTTTTCGCGTGCGCGGCGATGTGGTCGAGATCTTCCCTGCGGGGTACAACAACCGCGGCGTGCGCATCGAGATGTTCGGCGACGAGGTAGAGCGCATCATCGAGTTTGACGCGATGACGGGTGAGGTCTACGGTGAGCGTCTGCATTCCATGGTCTTTCCTGCGTCCCACTACGTCACCGAGGATGAGGACATGAAGATTGCCATGGCGGACATCCGCACGGAGCTGGCGGAGCGGTTGGACGAGCTGAAGGGTGCGGGCAAACTCCTCGAGGCGCAGCGTCTCGAGCAGCGTACGAACTACGACCTTGAGATGATGGAGGAGATGGGCTACTGCTCCGGCATCGAGAACTACTCGCGTCACCTTACACACAGAAACGCAGGGGACACGCCGTATACACTCCTCGATTACTTCCCCGAGGACTTCCTCATCATGATCGATGAGTCCCATGTGACTTTGCCGCAGATTCATGCCATGTACGGCGGCGACCGCAGCCGCAAAGTCTCGCTTGTGGACAACGGCTTTCGACTGCCGTCCGCATTCGACAACCGTCCGCTCACGTTTGAGGAGTTCGCCGCGCGTGTCAACCAGATCGTCTACGTCTCCGCAACGCCGGGGAAATACGAAATGCAGCAGGCACAGCAGGTGGCTCAGCAGATCATCCGTCCGACGGGACTGCTCGACCCTGTGGTGGAGGTGCGGCCGCTCGACGGACAGATCGACGATCTGCTCTCGGAGATCCGCGTGCGGATTGAGCGTAATGAGCGTGTCCTTGTCACGACGCTTACGAAGCGCATGGCGGAGAATCTCACCGAGTACCTGCGCGAGGCAGGGGTCAAGGTGCGCTATCTCCACTCGGACATCGCGACCATCGAGCGTGCGGAGATCATCCACGACCTGAGAGCGGGCGAGTTCGACGTGCTCGTCGGCATCAACCTCCTGCGCGAGGGCCTTGATATGCCCGAAGTGTCGCTCATCGCCATCCTCGACGCGGACAAGGAGGGCTTTCTGCGCTCGGACACGGCCCTCATCCAGACCATCGGACGCGCCGCACGCAACGCGGGCGGACACGTCATCATGTACGGCGATGTCATCACGGGGTCGATGCAGCGTGCCATCGACGAGACGGAACGCCGCCGCACGATCCAGAACGAATACAACGCGGCGCACGGCATCACGCCGAAGACCATTGAAAAGCCCATCGTCCCGCTCATCGAGATGACACTCGTCGCCGCCGAGGACAGAGCGCCCTATGGCAAAAAGGACGGCAAGGCGAAGAAAAAGCTCGGCAAGAAGGAGCGCGAGAACCTGGTCAAGAGTCTCCTGCGCGAAATGCAGCAGGCCTCTCGTGCGCTCGAATTCGAGCGTGCGGCGGAGCTGCGCGATATGATCGTCGAACTCGAAGGTGAACTGCCGAAGAAGAAAAAATAGAGGAAATACAGGGGAAAATGAACGAAAGTATCAAAATCGAGGGCGCACGCGCCCACAACCTAAAGAATATCAACGTGGAGATTCCGCGCGACAAGCTCGTTGTCGTGACGGGCCTCTCGGGCTCGGGGAAATCCTCGCTTGCCTTTGACACGATCTACGCCGAGGGGCAGCGGCGCTATGTGGAGTCGCTGTCCGCATATGCGCGGCAGTTCCTTGGGCAGATGGACAAGCCCGATGTGGACAATATCGAGGGGCTGTCGCCCGCGATCTCGATTGACCAGAAGACGACAAGCCACAATCCGCGTTCGACGGTGGGTACGGTGACGGAGGTCTATGACTATCTGCGTCTGCTCTATGCGCGGGCGGGCCGTCCGCACTGTCCGAGCTGCGGCAAGCCCATCACGCAGCAGAGCGTCGATCAGATGGTGGATGCTATCATGACGCAGCCCGAGGGGACGAAGCTGCTCATCATGGCCCAGCTTGTGCGCGGGAAAAAGGGCGAGCACCGCAAGATCCTCGACCAGATCCGCCGCGACGGCTATGTGCGCGTCCGCATCGACGGGGAACTGCGCGATCTTGGTGAGGAAATCGCACTCGAAAAGCAGAAGAAGCACACGATCGAGATCGTCATTGACCGTCTCGTCGTGCGTGCGGGCATGGAGAGCCGTCTGACGGACTCGCTTGAGACGGCTCTGCGTGCGGGCGGCGGTGTAGTCTATGTGCAGGTAGTGGACGGGGAGCTCCTCATGTTCAGCGAGAATTTCGCCTGTGTGGACTGCGGCATCTCGCTCCCCGAGATTGCGCCGCGCATGTTCTCGTTCAACAGCCCGTTCGGCGCGTGTCCTGTCTGTACAGGGCTCGGCAGTCACAAGGAGTTCGATGAGGAGCTTGTTGTACCCGACCCGACACTCAGCGTGGCGGACGGTGTTTTTGCGCCCCTGTCCAAAAATCCGAACTCGTACGGGATGCGTGCGATTACGGCACTGCTGCGCGCGCATGACTACGACGAGCATACGCAGTGGAACCGCATGGACAAGAAGATGCAAAAGACGCTGCTCTACGGTTCGGACGAGGAGGTCTCCTTTCAGTACACGAATATGTTTGGCGAGGAAAAGGAGTACAACGTCCCCTACGAGGGGGTTCTGCCCACGCTCGCACGCCGCTACCGCGAGACGGACTCGGAGGAGATGCGCGAGAGCTACGAGGACTATATGACGGAGACCCCGTGTACGGCGTGCCACGGCGCGCGGCTGAAGCCCGAGACGCTTGCCGTAACGATTGGCGGCAAGAGTATCGCCGACCTCACGGCACTCACGATCCGCGAGGCGGATGCCTTCCTTGCAGAGGCGGAGAAGGATTTTTCCCCGCGCGAGGCGAAGATCGCCGTGGAGATCCTAAAGGAAATCCATGCGCGGCTGAACTTCCTGCTCGATGTGGGGCTGGACTATCTGACACTCTCACGCGCGGCGGGAACGCTCTCGGGCGGCGAGGCACAGCGCATCCGTCTCGCGACGCAGATCGGCTCGGGGCTGATGGGGGTGCTCTATATCCTCGACGAGCCGAGCATAGGACTGCACCAGCGCGACAACAACCGTCTGCTTGCAACCCTGCGTCATCTGCGCGACCTCGGCAATACGCTGATCGTTGTGGAGCACGACGAGGACACGATGCACGCCGCCGACCACATTATCGACATCGGCCCCGGTGCAGGTGAGCACGGCGGCGAGGTGGTCGCAGAGGGAACGGCGGCGGAGATTATGAAAAATCCCGCGTCCATCACGGGGCAGTATCTTGCACGGAAAAAATTTATCCCCGTGCCCACCGAGCGGCGCAAGGGCAATGGCAACTTCCTCGAAGTAGTGGGCGCAGCAGAGAACAATCTCAAGGAAATCAATGTGAAGTTCCCGCTCGGGACGCTCACCCTCGTCACGGGCGTCAGCGGCTCGGGCAAGTCCACGCTCGTCAACGAGATCCTCTATCGCGGTGTTGCCTCACGGCTCTACCGTGCAAAGGGGAAGCCCGGCAAGCACAAGAAGATCAAGGGACTGGAGCACATCGACAAGGTCATCAATATCGATCAGCAGCCGATCGGCCGCACGCCGCGCTCGAATCCCGCGACTTATACGGGTGTGTTCGATGCGATCCGCGACCTGTTCAGTCAGGTGAGCGAGTCGCGGATGCGCGGGTATAAGGCGGGGCGGTTCAGTTTTAACGTGAAGGGCGGACGTTGCGAGGCGTGCCGTGGGGACGGCATCCTCAAGATCGAGATGCAGTTCCTTCCCGATGTCTACGTTCCCTGCGAAGTCTGCAAGGGCGCACGGTACAACCGTGAGACGCTCGAGGTGCACTACAAGGGCAAGACCATCGCCGAGGTGCTCGACATGACGATCGACGAGGCGGTGGACTTCTTTCAGAATGTGCCGCGTATCGCACGCAAACTCGAAATCATCCGCGACGTAGGGCTGGGCTACATTCGTCTCGGACAGCCCGCGACAACACTCTCGGGCGGTGAGGCACAGCGCGTGAAGCTCGCGACCGAGCTGTCGAAGCGCAGCACCGGCAAGACGCTCTACATCCTCGATGAGCCGACGACGGGACTGCATGCGGCGGACATCCACAAGCTGCTCGTCATCCTGCAGCGGCTCGTGGACGGCGGCGATACGGTCGTCGTCATTGAGCACAACCTCGATGTCATCAAGGCGGCGGACTATGTGATCGACCTCGGCCCCGAGGGCGGCGTGCGTGGGGGAACCATCGTCGCGAAGGGGACACCGGAGCAGATCGTAGAGGTCACAGCGTCCTATACGGGGCAGTTCCTAAAGCCGCTGCTTGCGGAGAAACATAACTGATTTTACGAACTGAAATAAAGAAGGTAATGCAATGCTGATTTTAGGTCAGATGATCGTATTCTTTTTGATGATCTTTGCGGGGGCGCTCGCACGCCGCTACAAGATCATCATTCCGAACAATCAGGAGCAGTTTTCCTCACTGATTGTCAACATCGCATGTCCCTGCCTCATCATCTCCTCGGCGATGCACGCAGAGGAGCACATGAATCTGGCGCAGGTCATTGAGACCTATATCGACTATGCCGTTCTCCTCGTGATGATGTGTGCTGTCGGCTTTCTGCTCCCGATCCTCCTGCGCTATCGCGGACGGCTGCGCGGCGCGGTCAACCTTTCGTTCTGGTTCAACAACTCACTCTTTATGGGACTGCCGCTCGTGCAGGGCGTGTATGGCGACCAGGCGGTCGTCTATATGACGCTCTTCTTCATCCCGGTCAATCTGCTTTTTTTCATCTACGGTGTTTCCTCGATTAGCATTCATAAGCGGCGTGGTCTCGAGATGTTCCGCATGCTGCTGAATCCGGGCATCATCGCGTCGCTGATCGCGTGCGTGATCTACTTTGGCGAGATTCCGACGCATCCGCTCCTCATGCAGGCGTTCTCCATGCTTGGAGCGATGACCGCGCCGCTCGCGATGATGATGATCGGCGCATCGCTGAAGGACATTCACATGCGCCATATGCTGACGGACCGCAAACTGCTCGTCTATACGTTCCTCAAGGCGGTTGTCCTGCCGATTCCGATTCTGCTCATCATGAAACTCTTCGTGACAAATCCCTATATCCTCGGGTGCAGTCTCGTCATCGTTGCCGCGCCGACGGGCGGTATGGTGGCGATGGTGGCTCTGCTCTACAACAAGGTCGCCTATCCTCTGATGACGGAGATCATTGCACTCTCTACTGTCATCTCGGTAGCGACGATTCCATTTGTCTCGATGATTACGGGACTTTGACAGATTAGGAGGTATCCTTGCCGGGCTTCTTGGTGATTTTCCTGCTCATCGTCCTCGCGTTGCTCTCGTTCAGTGTCTATTTCCTGCGCTATCTGGCAGAGGAACGGCGGCTTCGCACGGCACGCATCGGCGTTGCACTCTTTGAGATCGGCAGTGTCGGCGGGCTGTTCTTCCTGTTCAGCACGCATCGGACGGACGGCTGGGCGGGGCTCGTGACGCTGCCGATCATCCTGCTGCTCGTGGCGCAGATGATTGTGCTTGCTCTTGTGGTAGGTGCGGTTCTGATACGATTTTTCCTGCGAAAGGTACAGCATGCGCCCTATGATGCCGCGCGGCGGCGTGTGCTGAAAAATGCGGCGCTCTACCCTGCGGCGGGTGTTCTTCTCAGCAGCTACGGTGCGTTTATCGAGCGAAACCATACGGTGCGCCGTGACTATACCATCCCTGTGCCGAACCTGCCGCCCGAGGCAGACGGCATGGTGATCGCGCAGATCAGCGACGTGCATCTCGGCATGTTTTTCTCTGTTGAGGACTTCGACGCGCTCCTTGCAGAGACCGCTGCGGGCGGGGCAGATCTCCTCGCCGTGACGGGCGATGTGTTCGATGATGAGCGCCTGAATGCGCGTGCCGCCGAGGTGCTCGCTGCGCACGTCGGAGATTTCCGCGACGGGATCTGGTACTGCATCGGCAACCATGAATACTATCACGGCGGCCGCCCGATTGTTGACCGCATGGCGGAAGAGGGGCGTGTGCACGTCGTGTTGAACTCTGCGGCGCGGGTCGCAGGGCGCGGTACACTCTACATCGCCGGTGTGGACTACCCGTTTGCACGCGGCGACGGGTTTTACACGCAAAAAGAGGCGTATTTTGCGGCGGCGATGGCGGATGTTCCTGCGAATTCCGTGACCGTTCTGCTCGCGCATCATCCCGAGTTTATCGACGATGCAGCGGCACACGGGTCTGTTCCGCTGACGCTGACGGGGCATACGCACGGCAGCCAGTTCGGCATTCTCGGTCTGCCTCTCTTCCCCGTGTTCAAGTACACGCGCGGCATGGTGCGCATCGGAGACAGTTACGGCTACGTGCACACGGGCAACGGCAGCTGGTTTCCGCTGCGGATCGGCTGCCCGCCCGAGATTGCATGTTTTAGATTGGAGAGAACAGTACAATGAGTTGGATGGACGACTACACCGCCCTCCGCGAGGACATTCATCAGGGCTATATCTACGAGGCGATTGAGGGGATCCTCTATCTGCGTGCACATGAGGAGATTCCCGCGGATGAGCAGTGGCGGTTCTCCGAGATGATGGGGGCGTGCTGCGGTGCACTTGCCGATACGGAAGGGGCGATTGCGGCGTACTTCGAGGCGGCGACCGAGGATAAATTCCTCCGCAGCCAGCGGCAGCATTTCTCCAACTATCTCTACCTCTGCCATGCCGTGCCGAACCTCACGCCGAAGGAGCTCAAGGCGCAGTTCGATATGTACGCGACACTCTACCGCCATGAAGAGCCGCTGCTGCCACGTGCAGATGTACGCCATGAGCGGCTTCGGATCGGCTTTCTCGCGCAGCATTTCCTCAGCTCGTCCTCGTCACTCTTCTATGAGGGGCTTCTGCACGGGCTGACGGAGCAGTACGATGTCTACGCATATGCGCTTGACGATCGTGCGGATGGATTTACGGAGAGCCTGCGCGGCGCGGTGAACTACCATGCACTCGCGAATCTCTCCATCGAGGAGCAGGCGGAGCGCATCCGTGCGGACGAGATCGACGTACTCGTTGACCTCGGCGGACATACGGATGGCGGCATGACCCTCATGGTGCTCGCGCACCGTCCCGCACCCGTACAGCTCTCGGGCATCGGCTGGTTCGCGACGACGGGCGTTCCCTTTGTGGACGGCTTTTTGACGGACGATGTGCTGTCTCCTGCGGGCACGGAGGAGTTCTACAGTGAGGAGCTGCTGCGTCTGCCGTATGCGTTCCATTTCATGCCCGACGCGGCGATGCGGACGAGCACGGTGGCGGAGCGTCCTGCCGATGCACCTGTGACCTTCGGCGTGTTTCAGAACTTTATGAAGATCAACGAGGAGTGCCTCAAGGTCTGGGGTCGGATTCTGAAAAAGCTGCCGCAGGCGCAGCTGATCCTGCAGGATGCCGCCGTGGACAGCCCTCTGCGCGTGACGACGATTCTGGAGATGATCGAGGGGCTGAAACTGCCCGCGAAGCGCATCTTTGTGCGGACGGGAAAACGGGACTACCTTGGGGACTATGGGGATATCGACATTGCGCTCGACACCTTCCCCTATACGGGCGGTGCATCGACAGCAACGGCGCTCTACATGGGCGTACCCGTTGTGAGCCTGCGCGGGGAGACGCACCACGCATCACGTCTCGGCGCAGCGATGCTCACGGCGGCGGGAAAGTCGGCATGGATTGCGGAGGATGCCCGCGCCTATGAGAATCTTGCCGTACGAATGGCGGAGGATATTGCTGCCGTGCGTGCAAGTCGCGCAACACTGCGTGCAGAGGTGGAGAAGTCCGCATTGATGGATAGGGCATCCTACCTCAGTGCAGTTACGGACGCGATCGAACGCATCTGGGCAGAGCGCGGAGACTTTGCACGGTGAGGACGGAGCTGCTTGAACTCCTTGCACCGAGTGCGGAACGCCTTCGCATTCTTGTCGTTGACGGCTCGGAGCACCTTGCGCGGCTGCGGGAGATGTACCCGAATGCGGAGATTCATGCCGTCACGCCTTACCGTGAGATCGCGGCAGATGCGCGTGTCACAGCGCTCGATGTGCACACATATGTCCTCGATTGGCGGCGTGATGCGCTGCCGTTTGCAGAGGAGACGTTTGACCGTATCATTTCGGCGTTTGCGATTGAGTGCGCCTATGAGCCGTATGATGCGCTCATGGCTCTGAACCGTGCGCTCAAAGAAACGGGAACGCTCTACACCTGCTATACAAACATCCGCTATCATCGCGTGCTTGCGGCTCTGCGTGACGGCGAGTTCCGCGTGCGCGGCGACCGTCACCTGTACGCAAAGCCCGAGATTGTGCGTCTGCTGAACGACACGCTCTACAAGGAAATCCACTTCTTTGCGGGGGAGCGCGACGACGATCCGTCGGAGGGGGAGGCGTGGGCAGAGGAAGGCTTTCAAAACTTCAGCGACGACCTCATAACGCATACATGGCTCATACAGGCATCGCGCAGTACGGCGGCTGCGGCGAATCTCAAGCTGTTCTTCTCGCAGGAGACGCGCCGCACGATGGCACGTCTCCTGCACCGCATCGAGTACGATATTGCGGCAGAGCATGCTGTGACGGAGCTGCGCGAACTCTGTATGCGCGAGGGAATCTTTTACGACTATCTTTCGGATTTCATTGCAGAGGTCTGTGTGCATGAAGAACGTGTACGGTCACTGCTCACAGGAGTGCTTGCTGACATATAAAAAGTAAACCATAACTAAATATTTAGTTGACGGAATAAAAAACCTGCCTTATAATAGATGACATAAACATAATCTATGACAAGGCAGGTATTTTTTTATGCGCGTAAATCGTGTCAACGAACTGACGAAGAAGATCATCGCGGGGTATCGTGTCAGCCGTGCAGACGACCGCTCCATCTTTATGGATACGCCGGTTGAGGAGCTCGGCGAGGGAGCATACCGCCTCCAAAAGCATTTTTGCGGGAACCACATCGACCTGTGTACGATTGTCAACGGACGCAGCGGGCGATGCGGAGAGGACTGCAAGTACTGTGCACAGGCAGGGCGACATAAGACGGGCGTTGACACTTATGGCTTTATGGCACAGACGGATCTGATTGCGCATGCAAAGGCGAATCAGGACGCGGGTGCGAACCGTTTCTCCATCGTTACGTCGGGTGGTGCGCTCTCGGGTACGGAGTTTGAGCAGGCACTGGACGCCTACAAGGAGATGCGCCGCACGCTCTCCATCGACCTCTGTGCCTCGCACGGGCTGCTCACGCGCAGTCAGTTCCGTCGGCTGCGCGAGGCAGGTGTGACGAGCTATCATCACAACATCGAGACCTCTGAGCGCTATTTCCCCGAGATCTGCACGACGCACAGCTACGCCGACCGCATTCGCACGATCAAGGCGGCACAGGCGGAGGGGCTCTGCGTCTGCTCAGGCGGCATCATCGGCATGGGGGAGACGTGGGAGGATCGCTTCGACATGGCGTTCGCACTCCAGGAGCTCGGCATCGAGTCCATCCCGCTGAACTCGCTCATGGCAATTCCGGGCACGCCGCTCGAACATCTCGCGCCGCTCTCGGGCGAGGATATTCTCAGAACGATTGCGATTTTCCGCTTCATCAATCCAACGGCGAACATCCGCCTTGGCGCAGGGCGCAAGCTCCTTCCCGAGAACGGAGCGACGGCATTTCGCGCGGGTGCGTCCGCATCCATCACGGGCAATATGCTCACGACATCGGGGACAACCATCGCCGAGGATATGGAACTCATCCAAGAGATGGGCTTCACAAACCGCGACGAAGACTGCAGCGTCTCGACGGGGACGTGCGGCGCACGATGACATTGATTCCTACAACATTTACATAAAAGCGGAGCTGCTGTACGAAATGGTACGGCAGCTCTGCTTTTGTGTTGGGGGAAAGATATTTGAATGGAGGGGGCAGGTTATAGATACTCCTCGAATTGTTCCATATCCAAAATCCGTATACTGCGCCCCGTCGCCTCGATGATACCCTCGCGCTGCATCGCGCTCAGCTCGCGCGAGAGGGAAGGGCGGCTGACAGCGAGATAGGCGGCAATGAACTCACGGCTTACCTTAAGTGCAATCTGCCCTTTTTCGTCAATATGAGGGAAGAGGTAGCGGACAATCTTCTCACGCAGCGTGCCGCTCGCGAGAATTTTCAGCTTTGTGTGCATTGCATACGCCTTGCCCGCAAAGATCTTCATGAGGTTGCGCTGCACGATCAGTGCAGAGCGGCGTGGTGTCTCGCCGACATCGAGCGTGAAGAGGTGGCTTGATACCTCGAGCAGCTTTACCTTTGTCACAGCACGCACGTACATATCGTATGGGCGTTTCAGCACCTCATAGACCTCGCCGAACATATCGCCGGGGCGATCGATCTCCGAGATGAAGATCTGCCGTCCTGAGTACGTGTCCTTGAGGATGTGCACCTCGCCCTCGAGTAGAATGTAAAGCGAGTGAGGGAGATCCCCGTCGTGGAAAATGACTGCGCCCTTCGGGTAGGAGCGCAGAGCCACGTCACTGGAGGCAAGCAGCTCCGCTACATCCTCCTCGTTCATACCCTGCGCGAGACTGGTCTCGGCGAGAATTTGGGCAGCGTTTTCTTTGCTCATGGCATACTCCTGCATATACGAAAAAACCGCCCACATAGGACGGCATCAGATACATACATGGTGCTCACTGAGGGATTCGAACCCCCGACCCCCTCCATGTGACGGAGATGCTCTACCAACTGAGCTAAGTGAGCCTAAGGGAAGCACTGATAAAAAAATCCGCACGACTGCGGACGAGAAAAAATGGTGGGGTTAACAAGATTCGAACTTGTGACCTCCTCGATGTCAACGAGACACTCTAACCAACTGAGCTATAACCCCATTTGTTCGCCGCTCATGTCCAAACGACAAGATGAATTATAACAAGGGATACGGTTTCTGTCAAGAGAAAATTTTTGATACGTGGAAATTTTCGACGATGAAACCTTATATAACCTATAAAAAAGATATGAAAAGTTTTTGTTGACAAGACTGGATGTTCAAGATATAATGCCAATATCACATATCGAAAATATATGAATTGGAAAGGAAAAGTAAAATGGCAGACGTCGGAAATGTAGAAGCCTATATCGCAGAAGAGTTTCAATGGTTTCATCGCCATCCTGAGCTTTCCTACGAAGAAGCTGAAACCACTAAGCGCATCCGTGCATCCTTGGAACGTGCGGGGATTCGCATTCTGGATCTGCCGCTCAAGACGGGACTTGTTGCGGAGATCGGCGCAGGTGAGACCATTGTTGCCCTGCGCAGTGATATTGACGCACTGCCCATCGAGGAACAGACGGATCTGCCGTATCGCTCGGAGCACGCGGGGCGCATGCACGCCTGTGGGCACGACAGCCACGTCGCCATGCTGCTGGGGGCCGCGCAGATCCTGAACGAGGTGAAGGCCGAGCTGCGCGGCACGGTGCGCCTTCTGGTCCAGCCGGCGGAGGAGGTCGCCACGGGCGCCCTCGACATGCTGAGGGGCGGCGCGCTCAATGGCGTCAGCGCGATCTACGGCGCCCACGTCTGGGGCAACTTCGACGCGCCCTTGATCGACGTGACGCCGGGCAGCCGCATGGCCTGTTGCGACAAGTTCACCATCGAGGTGGAGGGCGTCGCGGCCCACGCCTCCGCCCCCCACCTCGGCGTGGACGCCATCACGGTCTCGGCGGCCATCATCAACAACCTGCAGCAGTGCGCATGAACGACCCTCTGAACCCTCTGGTGCTGACGATCGGCTTCATCGAGGGCGGCCCCCGCTGGAACGTCATCTCCAATCGCGTGCGCATGGAGGGGACGGTCCGCACCTTCGACGAGGACCTCAGTAAGTCGGAGATCATGCGCCGGATCATCGAGGACACCGCCGCAGCCTTCGGAGCGAAGGGGACCCTGGAGTACAAGCGCCTCACCCCGCCCCTCAT
>ERZ773043.991-NODE-991-length-16474-cov-13.612157_pt1 | contig 16474 bp, 9 predicted proteins | sample MGYA00580636_ERZ773043 | MGnify/ENA primary metagenome ERZ773043 (study PRJEB29015, sample SAMEA2737992) | human oral metagenome | biome: human oral; feature: human-associated habitat; material: dental | place: China | collected 2065 ... | reverse complement strand
GCCCGTTGCTGGCGCCTCACCGGCAGCTCCCACAGCAGCGGCCGGCGATGCGGCGGTGGCCGATGCGTCTGCGCCGTCATCCATGACGGCATGTGCAGCACCCGCCGCAGCGCTGCACTGCTGCTTCAGCGTGCCGGCCTCGGCTGCGCGCTGCTCGGCCAGTTCCGGATGCAGCATCACCTCATAGGCCGATACCGCCTGGTCGTACCCCGACAGCACGGCCTCGATGGTAGCGGGCTGCACCGGCGGCTGGGCCAGCGCTTCCTCGACCTGCGTTTCCAGCTCGTGAATCATCTGGCCGAAGCGCATGGCGCCAGCCATCCGGGCACTGCCCTTGATGGTGTGGAACAGGCGCATCAGCGCCGCAGGCATCGACCCGTCGGCCGGACGCTCGCGCCATTCGCGCAGGTTGTTGTCCACCTGCGGCATCAGCTCTTCGGCCTCCTCGAAGAACACAGGGCCCAGATCCGGATCGATCTCGTCCACCAGACCGGCCAGCGGATCGCGTTTTTCCTGGGCCTCGCGGCGGGCGGCACCGAGCACCTCGGCGGCTTTCTTCAGCAGATCCTCGCCGCGCATTTCGCGCGGTTTTTCCTCGGCCGGTGCAGCCGGTTTCTGCGGCTGGGCCGCGGCAGCGATTTCCGCATCCCAGCCAGCCAGCAGGGCTTCCATGCGGGCGGCGGTTTCCGGATCGGCCGCCGGCTCGATGCGCGCGGCAAATTCGCCCAGCATCCGGTCGACCACGCCGATGGCGGCCTGCATGCTGGCCTTCATGGCCTCTGGCAGTTCGACGGAGGTTTCGCGCTGCTTGAGCAGCAGTTTTTCCAGCGAGGCAGCAATGCCACGCACCTGCACCAGCCCCACGTGACGGGTCGTGCCCACCAGCGTGTGCAGCGTGCGCACCAGCGACTCCGGCGCGCGCAGCGCATCCGACGCCTGCCAGCTGGACCAGTCCTCGTTCATGCGAACACGCGACTGGGCGGCCTCGGCGTTGAAGATTTCGAACAGCTCGGCATCGATCAGGCGCTCGCCGATGCGCACCTGCGATTCGTGCGCCCCAGAGGCGGGCTGGGCCGGTGTGGCCGATGTCTGGACAGCAGCCGTGTCGGCCTGCCCGGCAGCGGTCGGCGCCATGGCAGGTTCTGCAGCGACGGGCTCCGGTGCAGCGGGCGCTTCAGCCACAAGCGGCTGAGTGGCTGCAAATTCTGCATGGGCAGGCCCGGTGGCTGCCGCTTCGGTCGCCACGGATTCCGTACCGGACGAATCTGCATCAAACGCGTCGTCCATCGACAGTGTCGGCACGTCCAGCACGTCGGCATCGAGCGCCGAAGGGTCGAGGCCCGCCGCCGCGAATTCGGCAGCCAGATCCTCTGGCAGACCGGCCCCGAAAGCCGAAGGCTCCGCTGGTGCGGCGGGCTCGTCGATGGCTGCCTGGGCGGTCGGCCCGACAGCAGACGGCGCAATGGCAGCAGGTTCTGCCGCAGCGGCGGCCGTCTCCGGTGCCACAGCCGACTGCGACAGGGCGGGTGCGTCTGCAGCCGGGGCATCGCCGCCCAGATCCAGCAGCGGAATGTTCTCGAAGTCGCCATCGGCCGGCACCATGAAGGCATCGTCCACCTGGATGGCAGACATGTCGTCGAGGTTGCTCAAACCCAGTGCCTTGCCGGCATCGGCGACCGGCTGGTTGCCTTCGGCCGCAGCGTCGGGCCAGCCGGCAGACAGGCCGGGTTCGCCAGACAGCGCGTCACTGCCGAACGACAGGCCAGCATCCAGCCCCTGGTCCACCGTTTCATCCAGCTTCAGTTCGCCACCAAACGACATGATGCCATCGAACGCCACGTCGCTGCCGAACGGCGGCGCATCGAAGGAGGCATCGCTGCTGAACCGTGGATCATCGAAGGCGGCATCGTTGCCGAATTGCGGTGCATCGAAAGACACATCGCTGTCGAATGCAGGACCACCGAACAGGGCATCGTCGCCGGATTCTTCTTCGGATTCTGTCTTCGGTTCGGGCGCGCGGACCGGATCGCTGTGCAGCTCGGCCAGATCGGTCGGCAGCATTTCGGCCTTCCAGTCGCTGGCTTCATCGAGGAAGCCTTCGAGCTGCTGGCGCACGTCCCCTTCTCCGGCCGCATGCGATACACGGGCGAAGTTGTGGCTGCTGGAGAAACCGTCGTCCTTGGCCACGACAGGCATGTCTGCCGGCACGTCGGAATCCAGCGAAATCTCATCGAATTCTGCCGATGATTCGCCATCGAACGACATGGATGATGCATCACCCAGCGTCAGGTCGCCGGACGGGCCATCGCCCAGGTTCAGGGCGTTGTCGAGGTCCAGCGTGGGCAGGGATTCGTCATCCGGGTTCAGCGCGCCATCCACCGACAGGTCGCCCGAGCCGAACGGATCGGCCGCATCCATGCCAAGGGCGGACAGGTCGGCCTGTTCTGCCACGGGCAGATCGGCCTGCTCCGACGCAGGTTCCTGGGCAACGGCAGGTTGTACCACGGCGGGCTGGGGAGCAGCCGGTTTTTCGGTGACGGCGGATTTTTCCACTGCGGCCGGCTTGTCCGGGAAGGCGTTGCAGCGGGCCACCAGCAGGCTGGCATCCAGCACGCGGCGCGGCGCCACCTGCAGCTGTTCGGCCCAGCGGCGGAAAAAGTCGGCCCCCTCACCGATCAACTCGAACAGGGCGGGTGTTCCGTCCCTGTCCTCGGCCAGCCAGTGGTTCATCATCTGCTCGAAGGCCCAGGCGGCTTCGCCGAAGGCATCGAGGCCCACCATGCGGCTGGAGCCCTTGAGCGTGTGGAAACCGCGGCGGATGGTGGTCATCGCCTCGCGGTCATCCGGGGCGCGACGCACGATCACCAGATTTTCGGCGATGGCATCCAGCACCTCGGTGGCTTCCATCATGAAGATTTCGTGCAGCTCGGCCTCGTCGGGCGACAGTTCCACGCTGCCGTCTTCCAGCACGCCTTCGGGCAGTGCGGGTTCGGTGGATTCGACCGGAGCGGGCTCTGCCGCGGTTTCCGCAGCAGCGGGAACCTGCACAGTGGCCGCAGTATCCGTTGCCGCCGCAGCAGCAAACACATCTTCGGCCACCAGGCCTGCAGCAACCGTACCTGCGGCCACAGTCCCGGCAGCAGTCATTTCTGCCGCAACCATGCCATGCATGGCAGGCGCTGCATCTTCGGTGACACCGGTCATCCGGGCGGCTGGCGCCTGCGCAACCGGTTCCGTGGCAGCAACGACATTCCCGGCAACAGCCGTTTCCCCGCTGGCACCCATTTCCCCGGTAACGGCAACCGCCAGGGCTGCATCGGCTGCCGCAGCATCGGCGGCAGAGGTATCCGGCGCAGCCTGATCGGCCGCGGCGCGCGAACCATCGGCGGCGTCGGCCAGCGACAGCCCTTCCGGTACGCCCTCTTCCGCCACGGTTTCTTCGGCCACCAGCGGCAGCGACATGTCCTCGAACAGCATGCCACGGGCTTCATCGAAGCGGAAGCGGCGGGCACGCCCTTCGGACTGCAGCAGGGTTTCGACGAAGAAGCCCACCGAACTCACGCCATCGGCCAGCCGACGACGGCGAGCATCGTCCAGCGACACGCGGGCATGCACCACATCATCGACCTGGCGGATGATGTCGCGGCAGGCCGTGGCGGCATCGCGAAATTCCAGCAGCGTGAACACGGCGGCCGTTTCCAGTAGCAGCGGTTCGACACCTTCCAGCCGCGACACGGCGGTCTCATCCCGGAAATAATCGTCCAGAGCCTGTTCGCAGGTGCTCAGGTTGTGCTTGAGTTCACCCACGAAGGCCGACTGGGTCATCCGCTCGGACGCCTGGCTCGACAGCGCCACCAGCCAGGGCAGCGGCGTGGGGTCGAACGTCTCCGGATGGGCCAGCAGGCTGCTGATGCGGGTGGCCAGTTCCTGCGCCCGGTCGTCATACGACGGGTTCGAACGCAGCGCACCGGCCAGCGCTTCTTCCATGAACAGCACGGCGGTGGCCACCTCGATGGCCAGCATTTCGCGCACGCGCCCTTCCACGCTGCCCAGCGCCTGCGGCATGGTGGCCAGCGTCCTGCCCAGCATGCCCAGCCCGGCGTAAGGGGTCTGGGCCAGCGCGCGGTTCAGGGTGGTGACGGCGTCGGCAAAGGCCTGCTCTTCGCCCTGCGTGCCGCCGGCAATCTTTTCCCACGAACGGTGAATCTGCGTCAGCGCCTCGCGGGCTGCGTGCAGGGTTTCCGGATCGGCCAGGCCGTAACGCGGCCGGTCGTAACCGGCGGGCACCAGCACGTCCAGATGGAAATGCCGGCGCACCTCGTCGATGGCCGGCGAGCCCGCACCGGCCTGGGCCAGCAGCAGGAGCAGTTCCTTGATGAACTGGGCCGGCACCTCGGCCTGTCCGGTGAACAGGTGGCGGTTCTGGATGTTGATGCGCCCCACGGCCCGGCGGGTGGCCAGGTCGACCTTCAGGGCACCATGTTTGATGCCGTCGATCAGTGCATACGACAGCCAGTAGAACAGGCGTGCACCTGCATGCGGCTGGTAACGCAGCAGGCGGGCCATGGCTTCGTGCAGGGCATCGACGGCCGCCACCACGTTTTCACCACGAATCAGCGCCGGCAGTGCACGCTCGAAATAACGCGCCGCGTGCTGGGCACGCTCCTCGCGGTCGGGGGCGTTGGAGAGCTGCGCACGCACGGCAGCCGGCAGCGAGCGGTCCAGATCGATGTCGAACAGCACGGTCGGGTCGGGCTGCAGCACCTTGCGCACCCCGACCAGATCGCGGTAATACGGATACAGCACCAGCGCCGGCACCATCACGCCGCTGGCCTGCATGTCCTCCAGATATTCGACCACGGCGCGCAGCACCTGCTTGAGCGTGGCGATGTTCTGCGTATCCGGATGTACGGTACCGGCCTCGAAGGCCATCATCACCTGCTCGGCCTCGTCGGTCAGCATGGTCACGCCCGGCAGGTCGGCCACCTGCAGCGCCCCGTGCGTCTGGTGCAGATGCAGGCGTGCACGCTTGATGGCGTCCTGGCTGTGCGGGCTGGCCAGCAGCTCATCCAGTGCCTGCGCAACATGCTGCAGCGATTCCCGGATCTCTGGCACCGTCCAGGACAGGGTCATCATGTCAATGTTGTTGCTGTGTTCCACCCGGTCACCCTTTTCCAATCAAACTGTGCGCCGCCGGCCCATCCGGAAAGGCGCTGGTCCTGCATTTCTCAACCCACCCGGAAGCGGGCCACCGAATTCTTGAGTTCACGCGCCAGTTCCGAGAGCTGCAGAATCGAGCCCGCCGTCTGTTGCGTGCCTTCGTTGGTCTGGCTGTTGACCAGCAGAATGCGCTGGATGCTCTGCGCCACCGACGAGGCCGAGGCGGCCTGGTTTTCGGTGGTGCGCGAGATGCGCATGATCAGGTCGGCCAGTTCCTGCGACACCTGACCGATGCCGATCAGCGCCATGCCGGCCTCATCCGACAGCTTGGCCCCGCGCACCACACCCTGCGTGCTGCGTTCCATGGCGGCCACGGCGTCGTGCGTGTCGGTCTGGATGGCCTTGACCAGCGCGGAAATCTGCCGGGTCGCCTCGGCCGAACGCTCGGCCAGGCGCTGCACCTCTTCGGCCACCACCGTGAAGCCGCGACCGGCCTCCCCGGCCGATGCGGCCTGAATGGCGGCGTTCAGGGCCAGCACGTTGGTCTGTTCGGTGATGTTGGAAATCAGCTCCACGATCTCGCCGATTTCCTGGCTGGATTCACCCAGCCGCTTGATGCGTTTGGCGGTGTCCTGGATCTGCTCGCGAATGCCGCCCATGCCGGCAATGGCGTTCTGCACCGCATCGCGGCCACGGCTGGCGGCCGACAGCGACTGGCGGGCCACCTCGGCCGATTCCGAGGCAGAGGCCGAGACCTGCTTGATCTGCGCGGCCATGTTCAGCACGGCCTCGCCGGTTTCACGGATTTCGCGCGACTGTTGCTCGCTCACGGCCTGCAGGTGCGAGGCCGTCACCTGCGCACTGGCCGACGCCTCGGCGACGGCGGCCGCGGTGCGGTTGATCCGGCCCACCAAGCTGCGCAGCTCTTCCACCGTGTAGTTGATGGAGTCGGCAATGGCACCGGTGATGTCGTCGGACACGGTGGCCTGCACGGTGAGGTCGCCGTCGGCCACTTTCTGCAGCTCATTCATCAGGCGCAGAATGGCGGCCTGGTTCTGGTCGTTGATGCGGCTGGCTTCCTGCTCCAGACGCTCGGCCTCCAGACGCTTGTCGATCGAGCGGTCGGCCTGCAGCTTGGAGTCGTCGTAATAGGCCTTGCACAGCAGCAGCAGCGACAGCACGGCCGCCGAGGCAAAGCCCAGAATGGCCCACTGTACCGACGACTGCACATTGCGCCCTTCCACCAGCATCGAACGCAGCGCATTGGCGGTCTGCGTCAGCTCATCGCTCTTGTTGAATACGTCCAGCCCCGCATGGCGGGCCTGCTGCAGGGCGGGCAGCGCTTTTTGCGCCTCCAGCGCCAGCTTCACGAACTGGTTGGCCAGCGGCTGTGCCCTGCGCAGCCCCTCGCGCGCCTCGGCATTGCGGATGGCACTGGTCTGGCGCGAGAAATCCCCGTTCAGCGCCGTTTCCACGGTCACGGCGAAATTCTCGATGGCATCGGCCAGCGCCACGGCATCACGTCCGTCGTAGGCGCCGTTGCCATGCATGCGCAGGATTTCCCCCATGATGGTGCGACGCTGGCTGCTGAGTCTGGCAAACAGCAACTGGTCGGGCACACTGCTGCTGCCCTCGCGCAGATTGGCCGCGGCCGCATGCTGGGCGGCGCGCAGGTCCCGGTCCACGGCCGAGATCTCATTGACCAGTTCGGCAAAGCGCACCAGCACGGGCTGGTATTCGATCAGGGAATCCACCGATGGCGACACATCGGCCCAGGCCGTCCCGAAACGGCGTGCCTCGGCATCCAGTTTGTCGGGCAGCGGCGGCACATGGAAACGCCCCACGTCACCGCCATTTTCCAGCGCGCTCACGGCACCCGACAGATAATCGCGGCTGCTGGTGAGCTGGCCATAGGCCTGCACGTTGCCGCGCACCGCCATGTTGGCCGCCTTGGCCAGGCGCTGCGAGTGCATCAGCGTGTCGCCCACCACCTCGTTCTGCATGGCCTGGGTACGGTCCTGCTGGCGCTCGTAGACGCTCAGCGACACGGCCACTCCCACGGTCGCTGCCAGCGCACCCAGCAGAATGACCGACTGGGCCTTCAGGTTCAGCCGGCCCAGCAGGGGCGTGGGCCGCACACGCGCGCGGGCGTGTGCGGCTCTGGTTGCCTGGGACGATGATGGTGTCGGGCCGTTGGCCGGCGTGGCGCCTGCAGACACCGGTGACGAGGTCAAAGCGGACATTTCCCCTATCCTTGTTCTTGTCAGCGGCCCACCATCAGGAAGGCAGAAGCTGCAACCAGTTTGGAAAGACTCAGGCGGCGCCAGATCTGCCCTTCACTGTCACGGTAAAGCTCGGTCAGCCACGGCTTGTCGAGGGCGGGATTTTCGTCGAGCGGCGTCATGGTGGCGCTGTTGCGCAGGCCGAGCATGCGGGTCACGACCAGCGTGGCATTGAAGGCCAGGGCCGGCGACATCGTCAGCAGGCGCGACTCCTTGGAGAGTGGCGTGAAGCTGCCACCCATGAAACGGGCCAGATCGACCACCGTGAACAGCGCGCCGCGCACGTTCACCACACCGAGGAACCAGTCGCGGGTCAGCGGTACCTGCTGGATCGACGACGGCGGTACCGGCACGATCTCGCCGGCCTCGGCCAGATCGACCAGATAGCGGTCCTCGCCCACCATCAGGGCCAGGTGCGAGGAAGAGGCGGAACTACCCGCGGCAGACTGCGGTGTCGCCGCACCGGCCGTCTGCACGGCAGGCTGGGCATGGCCCACGGCTTCGGTCACGCTCATGTCACTGCTCCTCCATGGCCAGGCTGGAAATCTTCGAGAGCAGCACGTCCGGTTCCACCGGCTTGACGATGTAGTCGCGTGCGCCCTGGCGCAGGCCCCAGATCCGGTCGCTCTCGGCGTTCTTGCTGGTGCACAGGATGACGTGCACATCCTTCATGGCAGGGTCCCGGGCAATGGCGCGGGTAGCCTGGAAACCACTCTTGCCGGGCATGACCACGTCCATGATCACCACCGACGGACGTTCTGCCTGGACCTTTTCGAGCGCCTCATCACCATTCTCGGCCGTGATGACCTCATAACCTTCCTTCACCAGCACCGAGGCCAGGAAAAAGCGCTCGGTGGGCGAATCGTCAACGATCAGAATCTTGCGTGCAGTCAGCGCGTTCATGCTGTCTTCTCCCCCCTGCCCTCACTGGGGCATGGTTGCCGTGACCAGCTCCGGTTCGGAACGGCGGCTGTGCTCCTGCACGCATTTGAGCAGGCTGTCCTTCGTGAACGGTTTGGTCAGATATTCTTCCGAACCGACCAGGCGGCCACGGGCCCGGTCGAACAGACCGTCCTTGCTCGAGAGCATGATGACCGGGGTATTGCGAAAGCGCGGGCTCTTCTTGATGAGTGCGCATGTCTGGTAGCCGTCCAGACGCGGCATCAGCACATCGCAGAAGACGATGTCCGGCCCGTGATCGGACAATTTGGCCAGTGCATCGAAACCATTCTCGGCCAGCACCACCACGCAGCCGGCCTGTTTCAGAAAGATCTCCGCACTGCGACGGATGGTGTTGCTGTCGTCGATCACCATCACCGTCAAGCCGGCGATACTGTTGCTGCCGTTCATTTCCTGCCCTCAAGTACAGTTCACAGACCCATGGCGGACGGCTCATCGGTCACTTCCGGCTATTAAAGGGAAGAATGTCACGGGCCGCGCCCCATCTCCGACGAGCCCGCCATGGTGCCGGACCAGTGGTTGACGGCGTGGATTTCGCGCTGTCTGGTGTGGACGGGTGAATGCCTGGATGCAGTGGGTGCGATGTATGTTGATACAGGCTAAGATGCGTTCATTCCCCACGTACTCCCCATTCCGGAAAATCCAGTGACCACTGCCCCTTCATTCCCCCCTTCCCCGCTGCGTGCGCGCATCCATGGTGTGTATGGCATCACGGCCGAGCAGCCCGACACGGCCCGGCTGCTGCAGGATGTGGCGGCAGCGCTGGAGGCCGGCATCAGGATCATGCAGTACCGGCAGAAGCACGCCCCGGCGACGCAACGGCGCGAGCAGCTGCAGGCGCTGAAGGCCCTGTGTGCGCAGCACGATGCACTGCTGATCGTCAACGATGACTGGCCGCTGGCCGCGGCCCTGGGCATCGGGGCCGTGCATCTGGGCGAGGACGATGGCGACATTGCCGAAGCCCGCCGGGCGCTGGGGCCGGAAGCACTGATCGGCGTGTCGTGCTATGCCAGTGTGGCGCGGGCGCAGGCACTGGCGCCGGTGGCCGATTATCTGGCGTTCGGAGCGCTGTTTGCCTCGGGGACCAAGCCGCTGGCGCGGCGGGCATCGCTGGACCTGTTCGGTCAGGTGCGCGCATTGCAACTGGGACTGCCGCTGGTGGGCATCGGGGGGATCGATGCAGGCAATATCGGCACGGTACTGGCAGCCGGGGCCGATGCCGCTGCCGTGATCGGATCCCTGTTCGGGCAGGGCGATGTGGGAGCGGCGGCGCGGGCGCTGGTGGCGGCGGCCGGGCGCGGATAGCGGCACAAACGCTGGTGGCAGCCAGAGAAAACAGCGCGCTGCCCGGATGGCCCCCCGGAACAGCCCCATCCAGCCAGGATACGGCTTCAGATGGCAGGATCAGGAAACAGCAGGCCGGGTGCCATCCCCCGTGCCAGATACAGGTTGATGCGCCGGCAGGTTTTCCCTGCAGGTGTTACCAGGGCCTGAGTGGCAGATGAGATGTCCCGCTGAACGTTACCAGGGCTTGAGCGGCAGGATGGTGATCACGTGGCCATCTTCGCGCGAGACCAGCACGCTGGCATCGCTTTCCTCGCCCTTGAGCGGCAGATAGCCGATCTGCGCCTGTGACAGGCCGCTGTCGCGGATGGCCTCATCCAGCACGGTCAGGCCGTCCGAATTCAGCCTGCGCAGCGTGTCGAGGTCGAGGGCGCGGTTTTTCACACCGTCCCGCTGGTTATCCAGCGACTCGTACCACTGCGGAAAATGCTGCAGGTCGCGGCCGCCGAGGGCCGATTCCATCAGCACGTCCTGACGGGCCTTTTCGTCGGCAGGCGGTTTGGCGGCTGCCCAGACCGGTCCCAGCAGCGCCGTTGCGGCAGCGGGATTACCGGCAGCCTTCTGCAGGTCTTCGGCCTGCAGGTCGGCCTTCGACACAGCCTCGAAGCGGTCCTTCACGAACACCAGATAATGCGGCCGCCCTGCCTCCACCGTGTGCAGGCCATAGCCCAGGGCTGCCAGCTGCATGACGCCTATCAGCGCCAGATCGGCCGGCAGGCTCTTCTTGCGGCGGTCGAAGACCAGAAACGTCATGATCGGCCCAAGGCTGACATCCACCGCCAGCAGCAGCACGAGAATGGTGCCCACCCCGGCCACAGCCGCCAGCGGCCCGGCATACCAGAAGGCATACACCAGCACCAGCACCAGGCAGGCGATCAGCACCGACAGGCCCAGATGGCATCCGGCCGCGACGAAACGGGCGCGCAGGGCCTGCCCCCGCCAGCTGTCGCGCCAGGGAAGTTTCTGGCGGCGGGGGCCGGCGCCTCCGGCCCCGATGCCAACCCCGATGCCAACCCCATCGCCAGCACCAGTTCCCGCCCCGGCACCAGCCGCAGCTCCTGCACCAGCACTCACGCCGGCACCGGCATCATCGCTGGTGGACGCAACCCCAGACACCACGCCACCGGTGCGCCGGGGTGGCTGCCAGCGGGTATCGTCACCCACGAAACCGGCAGGCTCCGATGACATTGAAGGCCCCGGTACCATGGACATGCCAGCGCCCATGGGCATGTTCCCCGCCATGGAATCTCCCGCCCCCAAGGACGCCCCTGCAATCCAGGGCGCACGCGAGGCGCGGGAAGTGCGTCCCCCCCGGGAAGCGGGCGAGGCCGTGAATGGGTCCATCCCCTGCCCGTCCGTGTCGTCTTCCTCCAGCGGCGACAGACCACCGATCTGGGTATCGATCCAGGGCTGCGCGGCCGGATCCACATCCGGCAGCGGCTGGGGCGAGGTGACGAACGGGTTGTTGCCGGTATCGGCACGCATGCTGTCCGACATGACCACGCCGGTGCCGACCCAGCGGGTATCGATGATGCCCGCCTCGGGGCGCCCCCCCATCGGCGCAACAGCCGTTGCGGCTACGGACGGAAGCGAACCGGCTGCAGGTACCCCCGAAGGGAAAACATCGGCCGAAGCGCCGGTGCCAATGCCGGTGCCGGAGGCAGCATCGGCCGATGTGGCCGGTGCCGCGGGTGCGAAAGGCATGGCAGACGATGAAGGGCTTTGCGGCTGCATCGGGGTCGAATCCTCGTTCCGTGGGCAGAGGTGGCGCATGTCATGGATTCATTCGTCCCCCTGGGCATGCAGGGCAAGGCGGCCGGGCCGCAGAATCCTCGATGGCTTCAAGGCTAGCGCGCAGCGTGCCGATCTTTGAGGGGGCAGCGGATGAACGGCCGGCACGGGCGGCTGTTGCCGGTCCGGGCCGATGGCGGGAAGACAACAGGGTACGTCGTGGAATCATTCATCCCCGCGCAGACTCCGCCCCAGTGCTGACCCATTGTTGACCCGGTGCTGACAACGGACCTGATACAAACAGACCTGATACAGGCAGCGCCCCCGCTGGTGCCCGCGCCGGCCGGATGGCAGAGCCCCCACAGGTGCCAGCTCCGGCCGGAGAGCGGGGGAATGGCACGTGCCATGGATTTGCCGCCCTGCGTTGCTCCCCACCTCAGTCGATGTCGAGCACGTCCCCGGTCTGCAGGATGCGCGGCTGGAAACGCCCTGCCCACGCTTCGATCTCGCGGGCGATCTGTTCCCGGTCGGAGGGTTTGAGGTGGGTGATGCAGAGCTGGGGATCGACACGCATCCGGTTCAGCTCCTCGGCCAGTTGGATGGGGTGCAGATGCTTGGCCGTGACGGCCAGATCCCGCTCCCGGTTGGCAAAGGCGGTTTCCAGAATGAGATAGCGCAGATCGGCAATGCCGTTGACGGTACGCCAGAATGCATCGTTGGGCAGCGTATCACCGGAATAGACGAGGCTGCCCTGCTCGCAGCTGATGTGAAAGCCCAGCGCCGGCACGGTGTGGTTGGCCCCGATGGGACGGATGGTTCGACCACCGACGGTTACGGGGTTGTCGACCTGCAGCGGGCTGTAGACCATCCAGGGGTGATCGAAGTGCGGGATTTCGGTGAAGTCAGGCCAGATGACCCAGTTGAAGATGTGCTCCTTCAGTGCGTGGATGGTCTCGGGCAGCGCATGGACCGTGACGGGGCGCTCGCGACTGCTGCCGACGGTGTCGAGCATCAGCGGCAGTGCGCAAATATGGTCGAGATGCGAATGAGAGATAAAGACGTGATCGATACGGCGCAGCTCATCCACCGGGAGATCCTCGACACCGGTACCGGCGTCGATGAGGATATCCTGGTCCAGCAGGAAGGAGGATGTGCGAAACGGTTTTCCTGGCTGACCCGCCGTTCTCGGCGAGCCACCGAGTCCACCGCTGCAGCCGAGGATCTGGAAGCGCATGAACCGAATTAAAGCATTGTCCCGGCCTCCGGCGACGCCCTGTTGACATAGCGTCTCGGACAAAATACACGCACCCGTTCCGTCCTGCCCGGCACCTCCGCCTCGCCCAGCGGAACCAGCTCCACGCAGATGACCTGGCGGGCCGTCATTTCGCCCAGCAGCACCGGCAGACCGAAGTGTTTGGTCAGGGCTTCGAGGCGGGCGGCCAGGTTCACGGCATCACCAATGGCGGTGTAGGTGCGGCGGATCTGCGAGCCCATGTCCCCCACCCGGGCGGTACCGGAGTTGATGCCGATGCCGATGTGCAGCTCGGGCCAGCCGCGGCGGGCGAAGTCGCGGTTGAGTTCGGCCACGGCATCCTGCATGGCAATGGCGGCCACGACGGCATGATCTTCCTGCTCGTGGTCATCCACCGGCGCGCCCCAGAAGGCCATGATGGCGTCGCCGATGTATTTGTCGACCGTGCCATGGTGGGCGTGGATGACTTCGGTCATCCGGGTCAGGAAGGTGTTCAGGTATTCGCGCAGCACCTGCGAATCCATCGATTCGGCCATGCGGGTGAAGCCCCGGATGTCGGCAAACAGGATGGTGATCCGCTTGTTCTGGCTTTCGATGGGGTAGGCGTCGGGGTTGCGGGCCATGCGCTGTACCAGCTTGGGCGAGACATACTGCCCGAAGAGTTCGACCACGTCCCGGCGCGCCTTGCTCTCGACCAGATGTCCGGCCGCCAGATTGATCACCGCGATGACAGCCACCGCCACCACCGGCGCCGCCACCGGCAGCACCCAGCCCTGCAGGGTAAAGAGCAGCGCATTGACCAGCAGCAGGGCCAGCACCCCCCCCGCGCCCAGCAGCATGATGCCCAGTGCCCCCAGCCGGGGCATCCACAGCGCCGCCAGCCCCACCAGCACCAGCGTAATGGCGGCCATGGTGTAGGCGGCATGCCAGGGAACATAGGGCATGTGACCGTTCAGGGCGCCGGCAATCAGCGTGGCCTGCACCTCGACACCCGGTGTGTTGATGCTGACCGGTGTGGTGTGACGGTCGCCGATGCCGGGTGCCGAGGCACCCACCAGCACGATGCGGTCACGGAAGCGGGCCGGATCGACCCGTCCCTCGATGACATCGGTGGCCGAGACGTATTCGAAGCGGCCTGCGTGCGGCCCGGCGCCCCCGGCAAAGGGTACGCGTGCCGTGAGGTCGGGGGCCAGCGTCAGGCGCGTCTGGCCGGACAGCGACAGGACATGCCCGTTCAGCGTGATGGGCGGATTGTCTTCGTACACGCGCAGGATGGCCAGTGCCAGCGACTCGTACATCTGCCCGTTGAACAGGGTGAGCACGGGCACGGAACGGACAACGCCGTCCCTGTCGAGCTGGGCATTGTAGAAGCCACTGCTGCGGGCGGCCTCTCCCAGCCGGTCGAGATTGGCGCCAAAGCCATCCCACTGCGGCAGCAGGGTGCCATCGAACAGGTTCCCATCGAAGACGGCACCGGGCAGGTGGCCGATCCGGTGGGCACCGGCATGGCGGGAGAAGTAATAGCCGAGGACCACCGGTCGTCCCTGGATGGCCCGGGCGAGCACGCCGTCATCTTCCGGATCCGGCTCGGCAAAGACGATGTCGAAGCCCAGAACCCGGGCATGACCTTCATCGACGATGCGTTCGACCAGCCGCGCCAGGGTCCGGCGGGGCCAGGTCCAGCGCCCCTGCTCCTGCAGGCTCTTTTCATCGATGTCGACGACCAGCACCCGCGGCTCGAAGACGGTGGGCATCCAGCGCAGCCGCTGGTCATGGGCGAGGCGGTCGAAGGTGTGCGTGCCGGGCAGCGACACATGGCCCAGCAGCACCATGATGGCGACTCCGGTGACGAGAACGCCCAGCATCGCCGTCCACAGCCGGAACGAGCGCAGCAGGGCGTGGACGTACTGGGCAACGCGGTTCATGCCGCTCCCGGGTTGCACTGGCTGAACTGGATGATGGTGCCGTTCAGCTCGATGAGGTCGTGATTGCGCAACGGGTGGGCACCGAGACCGATGGATTCACCATTGACCAGCGGATAGGCCTGCCCTTCCACATGGGTGAGGAAGAAGCCGCCCTCCCGGCAGCTGACCACGGCCACCTGCCCCACCCCGTTCCGGATGCTGACGATGGGGCGGTCGATGACCAGCAGCCGGCCGGCATCGTGCCCGCCCAGAAAGCGCAGCGAGGCGCCCCGGTGTCCGGCACCGTTGTTGAGTGCCGGACGTACGCGCGGCATGGGGGGTGGTGCGGGCGGCAGGGTCGAAGGCCCCAGCGGCGAAGACAGCGAGGCCCCGGGATAGGCCCCAGGATGAGAGGAGCCTAGGGCTGTGGGCGCCAGGAGCGAGGGGCCAAGGGGCGTGGGGCGAGGAGGCGTGCTACCCAGAGGCATGGGCGGCAGGTGAGGTACCCGGCTGAAGCCTTCGGTGAAACCGGCCGGGGCGCCCAAAGTCATGTCAGGGCCGACACTCATGTCAGGACCGAAGCCACTGAAAGTGCCGGATGCGCCCGAATCAGACGGCGCATGCGGACGGAAGGAGGGCCCCGAACCTGCCCCCGAGGCAGGAGCGCCCGGTACCACGGCATCACCAGGCTGCGCGGTATTCCCTGACATCGAAGAGGCGCCTGATGCTGCAGCCCCATCCGGTTCCTGACGGGGTGCAGCACCCTCCGGCCTGAAGAGGTCGGGTGTCAGGCGCTGGAGCAGCCCCGGGGCGCCCAGGGAAAGCTGGGGAAAGGGCGTCGCCACCGCCTGCTGCGGCGTACCGGCGCCCTGCCCTTCATTCGCGAGATTGACGGTACGATGCTGGCTGTAGACCAGCCGATAGATGCCGATGTCGATGCAATCGCCATCGGACAGCAGGGCCCGGGCGACGGGACGGCCATTGAGCAGCGTGCCATTGCGGCTGCCGAGGTCCTGGATGACCACGTCCTGCAGCCCCACCAGCAGCACGGCGTGTTCGCCGGAGACGGTGAGGTCGTCCAGCACGAGGGTATTGGTGGCCCGGCGGCCAATGGTGGTACGCGACAGCGTGAGCCAGTAGGTACGCAGCGGGCTGCCTGCCACCGACAGGGACAGTTGTCCGAATTCCTGTGCGTCGTGCGCGCCGTCCTGATGATCAGCACTCATCCCGTTCCCCTGACCAGCAGGTTGTGTCCAAACCGGGAGCGCGGATGACACGGTCATGCAGCAGGCAGCGGCTCTGCCTGACAGCGCATCGTAGGTGTGCATCCCTTCCCTGGCGCACCCATTGTCGGTGCGCGGCGGGTGATGCGGAACGGGCTGCATCCAGACGGCTGGCTGGATACGGTGAGTGGTGGGTGAAGGGGGCTGCAGGCGGTACGACCGTGCTGCCTGGGGTGCAGCAGGATGCGCTGGACCATGACCACAAGCGCTGTGGCAGCACGGTGCAAGGCGCGGTAAAGGAAGCGCCGGGCATGGGCAGCAAGGTGCCCGACGGAAACAAAAAACCCTGCCGAGGTGCTTCCGGAAGGAAGCTTCGGCAGGGTTTGGGGGATGTCTGGCCCGCCCGGCAGGCGGGACAGGTTCAGCCCAGCACTTTCTTGAGCAGACGGCCCATTTCGGACGGGTCACGGGTGGTGCGGATGCCGCAGGCTTCCATCACTTCCAGCTTGGCATCGGCCGTGTCGGCACCGCCCGAGATCAGCGCACCGGCGTGGCCCATGCGTTTGCCCGGAGGCGCGGTGACGCCGGCGATGAAGCCAACCACCGGTTTCTTCATGT